>Ga0207421_10005210_pt1 | contig 14669 bp, 13 predicted proteins | sample SodLakKL_010_SED_4_FD_187542 | JGI IMG/M metagenome (GOLD analysis project Ga0207421, IMG submission 187542) | Alkaline sediment microbial communities from Lake Tanatar, Kulunda Steppe, Russia - 8KL_010_SED (SPAdes) (version 2) | ecosystem: Environmental > Aquatic > Non-marine Saline and...
TTTTCACTATTATTTTTCTTTTTCGTAATTTTCTTTTGCCGCGTCGTACACTTTCAAGATAGATATTTCTTCTCTTTCTGCTATCTCTCTACAGCTCTCATATTCAGGAGATATACCCTGGCTTGAAACCTTGACCTTTACTTTACCCCATTCTGTATCTACTTCTTCTACGCTTCTATCTAACACAATCCTCCTGACCTCTTCGTGGCGAAGACCGATAGTAGAAGTATGCTCAAATATAGTCTCGATAACTTCTTCGGTCCGACTTTTTTTAGACAAAACTTTAACTTCCCAACCCTCTCTTCCTTTTTTCCCTGAACCGACCAAAGTATAAGCATCTAAAGCTTTCTCTCTGATTTTCTCCAATCCATATTCTAACAATTCTGGAGACATATCATCAACGTAAAAAGTCATAACATCAACATTTTCATCTAAATTTTCTTGAAAGCCCAAAAAGGTCCTTAGCGCGTTGGGTTTTTCCATCTCTCTATCGCCAAATCCTACACCCACTTTCTCTAGTTTCATATCTGGAGAGGCAGACTGTTCAGCCAATACATTCAACATCGCCGCTCCTGTTGGAGTGACCAATTCGCCCTCTTTATCGGTAAATTTCACTTTCCAATCTTCGAGCAATTTTTCGGTAGCTGGAACTGGAACTTGTATCTTACCGTGTGCGCACTCGGTGTGACCAGACCCAAGATGGACCGTGGAAGCGTAGATCTTGTCTATCTCCAAGTCGTCCACTAAGGCCGCACTCCCAACGATATCGATAATAGAGTCGACCATGCCAACCTCGTGCAGTTCGAGTTCTTCGAAAGGAACTCCATGGATCTCACTTTCAACTTTCCCTAACAATCGAAAAACTTCTACACTTTTCTCTTTCACTTTCTCTCCAAGATCAGAATCCTCTATTTTGTCGATTATTTCAACAACGCTTCTGTGAGGTTGATCTTTATGCCTGATCTTCAAATTTTTCCCAGCTATATTACGCTCTTCATCCATGATCTCGATATGGACGTCGCTGAGTTCTAATTCATCTATGACCTGGTTCAAAACTTTTACATCTCCACCTAGATCCACCAGGCTTCCTAACAGCATGTCCCCGCTTATACCGGATGATAGATCAAAATAAGCTATCTTTCTCATATTTTCAATCCTGCAGCATGTGATGGACGAAAGCAGCTGCACCATAGCCGTTATCTATATTTACAACAGCAAGTCCAGTCGCGCAGCTGTTCAGCATTGTTTCTAACGCCGATCTGCCTTCTCTTGCAACACCGTAACCGACACTGGTAGGGATTCCTATAACAGGTGTACCTATCAGACCTGAAATGATACCGGGAAGTGTTCCGTCCATCCCGGCGGCGACTATCACGGCGTCAGCTTCTCTCAAAACGTGTATATGGGGCAAAAGACGGTGTATTCCAGCTACACCTACATCGTATAACCTTTCGATGTCAAAACCCATCTCTTCGAGCGGTATAGCCGCTTCTTCCGCAACAGGAACGTCTGTTGAACCGCCGGTCACCACTACAACATTTCCCTCAACTTTCTGCTTTACGTCACCGACGACTATTATACCCGCTTTTTCATGATATTCAGCATCTTCTCTCACGGATTTCACTATCTCGTAATCCTCTTCAGTGGCTCGAGTGAAAAATCTATCACCTTCGCCCGCTATATTCCTCAACTGTTCTTCACTTTTACCGGGGCAGAAGACCGCTTCCGGTAAACCCTTCCTAAATTCTCTAAAAGTGTCTACCTTAGTATCTCCGAAGTCCGTGTAGGGTAAATCCAAGATCAATTCTTTCAACTCTTCTTTACTCAACTCAGAAGCCTTATACTTCTCCAACAATTCATCCAAATCATCCATATATATCACTGTGAAATAGAGCCTGTCCTATAACCTTCTAGGTCTAAAAATACTTTCTCATACCCTTCGTCTTCGAACCATTTCAATATCTGTTCTCTTTTCTCTAATATCTTATCCATATCTTTGGGCCATACTTCTATACGAGCAGTATCACCAAAATCTCGTACACGTAGCTGGCGCACTCCGAGTTCAAATATCTTATCTTCCACTCTCTCCACTCTTTTCAAACGCTCCTCGGTCAATTCAGTCCCTGAGGGAAACCTACTGGCCAAACATGCAAAAGAGGGACGATCCCAGACCTCTCTACCTCTCCACTTCAATATCTCTCTTATCTCTTCTTCCTTCATATTTGTCTCAAGGAGTGGAGCTCTACCGTACTTCTTTACCGCTTCTAAACCGGGTCTGTGTCCTTCGACCTCAGAGGCGTTAGTCCCTTCAAGTACTGTTCCTTCCTCATCTATTGAACTGAAGAGTTCTTCTTTACAGTGGTAACATCGATCTTCTGGATTCTCCTTCAAATCTCTATTGGAGAGTTTAGAAGTCTCTATTATCTCGTATTCAGCACCGATATCTTCAGCTCTTTTGATCGCCTCTTCGATCTCCCAGTCAGGATACATGACATCATCTATTATGAAAGCCTTGACCTCATCTAGAGCTTCAACGGCTGAATCGAGAACGAGTGTGCTGTCCTTACCGCCTGAGAAAGCCACAAGAGCTCTCTCGATATCGTTATCTTCGTACCATCCTAAAAGATCGTTCCAACGACTTTTTATCTTTCTCTCGTTCATATTTAAGGCAAACCTCCGGTCACATAAAAAGGATTTGTGTCTACTCCAACGGCCATCTTTCGACTTCCAACCGATCAGAGGTAGGATATATCTCTACGCCGAAGCATTCTCCTTCGATCATAGGATATATCTCTTCCAAAATGGCTAGAGAACATACCACTTCCTCGTTATTTTCATCGTACCACACTGAATCATCTTCGATATCGTATTCCTCCCTGATCTCTTCACAGAGCCTCTCGCCATCTTCCGTTTTTATTATCCCTCTAATCAGAGTGCCTTCTTCCGTCACAACATCGCTTTTTCGGGCTACATTTTCCGCTCTTCTTTTAATCCTGTTTGTGAGTTGCACACCGTCTTTGAAGGCAAGAGAACAGTAATGAAGATCTACATCGAAGTCCATATCTAGAAGTTTTAACGCCAATTCTTCACTACCTTCTACGGCGGAAGACACGTCGCTTTTGTGTTCGTAGTCTCTATCCTGAAGTTGCTCCGTATTGGTCGATGAAAATTCCAATTCATTTATATTTACAAATTTTACTAGAGGGGAAAGTTTTTCGATAAGATGAACTGTTTCCTCTTCCTTACTTGGAATGCTTGGGATCTCTATACCTATTGAAAGGTCGGTTTTTTCTCTAAGGTCATGAAGCAAAGAGGGATATCTCGTCTCCTCAATACTTTCCCATATTTCTATAGGCGGATGAAATCTTATCTCATCTAATCCAGCTTCTTCAAGTTCAATTAAACGTTCAAGATCGGTACTTTGAGTGTAAAGATGTATATGATGTTCTTCTCCAAATTCCTCTTTCAATAACTTTATGAATTCCAATGTCTTTTCAGTTAATAACGGATCACCACCGGTTATTCCAGTTCCTGAAGCATCGATAGCCTTCGCTTCTTCTAAGATCTCTTTTTGATCGCTCACTTTCATTTCGTCCGCGTAAACTACAGGCTTATCTTTTTTCTTCTCGGAGAGCGGACAGTACCAGCATTCCCCTTCACATTCTCCAGTTACGAGTAAAACCATCTTGCTTCCTCTAGCGCAGTGTTTGCAGCCTTCTGGTAATTCTCCTTTCACGAAAGAGCCTCTTTCCAATTCTTCAAATTCCATGCTGAATGCTCTCCTATTTAACTACTAATAAAATGACTATCTCATATTAGTTTTGCTCATTTATCTTCGGTATAGATACCAGAAGATAGTTAGAAATACTCCTAACCATAGAAGATTTACACCTATAGCGACAAGGTATTCAGACAAGGTTGGAGAATAAAATAAAAGACGATTGATCATATTCAAGCCTGGATATATCGGAAAAAATCTGACTCCATCAGTAATGTATTGTGGGAAAAGCCAGGGATAGAGATGAGCCTTGGACAGGAAGATCAAGGGCAGGATAGTCATAGAGGTGAGCCCTTGACTAGCTATCCTATCAGAAGTTATTCTTCCTATACCTGCTCCAAAAAAACAGAAAACTAGAGCCGTAAGTAATGATATGGGCAAAATAGCCAAGATATTTATGATAGAGGGATTAGCTCCAAAAATAATTAAGCCAGCTACAAGAGCAATTAACCCAGAAAAAAATGTGAATAGAGAGTCGGTTGTGATCATTCCGCCCACAGAAAAAATTTGAGGCGATGGTGACATCTTGATCATTTTTTCTATCATCTGCTCCGATAGGCTAGAAGTGGTGCTGCTAGAAGAAAATAATCCTGATTGGAGAAGGGTTATCATCACACCGCTCGAGATCAAAAGATCTACATAATCGCCTTCTCGGATATCGCGAGATCTAGCTTCGATGCTTACAGGGCCTTTCGCCTCTTCACCGATTAAGAACTCATTTATTTCTGCAGTTATCCCTTTTAAGATTGTTTCTAATAATTCTTCCCCATCACCACTAACATGGTAAAGTCTGAAAACTAAAGAATCCTCAAGTTCTTCTTCTGATCTTATGATCTCCAATTTCTCTGAGAAATCATCAGGGATCTCCAAGACAGCTTCTACTTTGCCGTCTCTCATCATATCTATACCGTGTTCGAGTTCATCTATCTCATGAACTTTCACTCTGTCTTCAGATTTGAGAAACGACATTGTGATGTTGGAGGCGTTAGACTCGTCCTTATCTATTACGGCTATGTCGATCTCAACTTCTTCTTCTGCGCCGATCATATTCAAAAATACCATCAAAATAATCGGGGTTATTACGATCCAAACGATAAATTTCTTCGTTCTTATCCTATTCAATAGGTGACTCTTAAAAAATTTGAAAGATCTTTTTAGTTTTCCCTTCATAAGCTCTTTCCTCCAGGATAAAAGTCTTCCAATCTCACATCTCTAACCCCTAATATAGAAATACCCTCCATATCGATCATTTTGTCTATAGTTTGTTCTGAATGTACAAGATAGAAATCATTCAATTCTTCTATCCCAAGGATCCAATTTTCAGACTTCAGCGAATTTATATCTGATCCTTTAGAGACTTTTGCAGTATAACCTTCATAATTCCGGTAAAAATCTTTAACCGTACGATATATAGTTCCGTCGTCCAAAATCATCAAACTTTCAGATAATTTAGCGATCGACCAAAGACTGTTTAGAGTTATCAAAAAAGAAGTACCTTCTGATTTCATCTCTTTTATCACTTTATAGACCCAATCTCTAGTATTACCGTCCAAGTTAGATACAGGTTCATCAAGAAGGACAAGATCTGGACGATGCATAACTGCAAGCATGAATTTTACTAATTGTACCTTTCCTTTGGAAAGTTTTGCAATCCTTTTATCCATAAAATTATCGAGGAAATGACACTCATCCACCACATCTGGCATTTCCGCGAGCCTGCGATCTTTTGAAAATAGTTCAAAAGTCTCTCTTACAGTTAAGTTCCTGAAAAGAGAAGCTGACTGAAATTGGACACCTATTCGTTCCTTCACCTTTCTCCAATGTTTACTTTTGATACCTTTTTCGAATACTTTTTTCCCAAAAAACTTTAATCGTCCATCATCAGGCTTATGAATGAGACATATCGTTTCAAGGAGAGTTGTCTTTCCGGAGCTATTCTTACCACCGAGCAGAAGGATCTCTCCTTCCTCAATATCTAAAGAGATATTCTGTAGACTGAAACCATCTTTGTGGTTCTCTAAGTTCTTTACTTCTAAATGAGATACCATCTTTCTTCTACCAACCAATTAGAATTATAAAAAATAAGGGGAAAGTCTTTTTTTGGTTCGTCATATTATGACTGATTTCTCTTCTTTGATCTATCGTATTTCTACTTTTTTATTGTTTCTCTTCGTTTGATGATTATAGCGGCTATAAAAACAGCTGCTATTAAAGAGACTACTACGAATCCTGGTGCTTCTTCTTCCTCCTCTTCTAGAAATTCTTCTTTACTTTCACTAGCCTCATCTACTTCTATAGATTCCATACGCATCTCCGTATCAGACATGATCATTCCTGCTTCTTCACCGAGATTCATGTGTTGTTCAACGATGAATCCATGTTCTTCCGAATACATCATCTTGAAAGAGGGTTCTTCTTGAGATAGCGTAGTATTTTGAGCGGGTCCAAATTCTATGACATATACATCTGTTGTGGAACCGTCATGTAGGACTACCTCATCAGTACCTGTACACTGTAACGGGATCGGGGGAATCTCTCCATCCTCCCCTTCTGGAGGGAGTTCGATCTCACCTTCATCGAATCCAGGCATATCATCAGTGTCGAGGTCTTCTAGTATTATTGGAAATTCATGTTCTAGTTCCTCTTCTAGATCATCTTGCATCTCCTCGGGTAGTCCTTCGATGTCAATCTCTCCTTCATAGGTACCAGTGATTGAAATCTCTGATTCATTGGTCTCCCATTCGTCACCCTCTTTAATTGGAAACTGGAAGAGGTCTAGCGCAGGATCGAAATCTATATCTAAATCTAGGTTCAACTCAGTAGATATGATCACTTCATAGTCAGTATACTCTATCGGTATGGTTTCATTTTCCGGAAGATCGCTTTCTTCCCAAATATCCACTAAGAAATCCTCAGGAAGCGGGAAATTTTCTACGCTCATAGTAACAGAAATTTCTTTTTCCATTTCCATCTCCATTCCTTTTATGGCCATGTCCTCATCCAACTCTATTGTAAGGCTTACGTCTTGTGAATAGTGGAAACTTCCTCCGATAGATATGGTCCGGTTTTCCATAGGTACGTCATCGTTTTCGAAATCCTCTTGGTCATATTCTCCTTCTTCCGGTAATTCAGCCGTAATATCAATACTTCCCTCGACGTTTATACCGCCACCTGCATCTAACTCCAACGTGTAACCGTCATCGTCTACTTCTGTTACCTCGTATATCTGGTAATAAGCTATTTCACCGTCAATATTGTAGTCCACATCTTTTATTTCTTCTTCATCTCCGATCTCCTGGTCGATTTCATCGAAGACGTCATCTATCATATCTAAACCTGGAGCGAATAAGTCCTCGATGTCCTCTTCGAAACCCATTGCCCAAGCGTCTCCTTCTTCCCATTCTGGTTTTTGAGCACCTTCTTCCTCTGCCGTAGTTGGTGCAGGAACTAACAGACTAGTAATCAATAGGCTCACTAATACAACGATTCCAATTCGTTTCATTCCGTCATACATCTATTCACACTTCCAAAAACTTAACATGGATGATATACTTATTTCTTTTGGCTAATCATCAATCAAAATTTCAATATCTTTTACCTGACACCTAACAAAAATTATTTTAGATTAGAAGGTTATCTTCAACTATGATATACCTAGGTCCTGGTGGGACACCACACGGTGTCAAAGGCACGAAAGACAGCATGGAATATCTTGCGAAAGAAGGTCTGAATGCGATGGAAGTTCAGTTCGTTAGAGGAGCTAGGATGAAAGAGTCAACTGCAAAAGATATAGGGAAGGAGGCGGAAAAACATGATATCCTTCTTAGCATACACGCTCCATACTACATAAACCTAAACTCAGAAAAAGAGGAAACCATCGAGAAGAGCAAAGAGCGTATAATGAAAAGCGCTCGTTTAGGAGATGCGATGGGGGCATGGATCATCACGGTCCATGCGGGCTATTATTCTGGCATGTCCAGCGAGGAAGCGACAGAGATAATAGGTGATGGGGTGGTCGAGTGTGCTGAGAAGATAGAAGAGGAAGATCTCGACGTCAAAATAGGTCTTGAACAGATGGGGAAGGAAAAGAGTTGGGGGACCTTAGGGGAAATCGAGAAGGTTATAGAGAGAACTGATATGGCTGTTCCCGTTCTAGATTTCGCACATTATCATGCAAGATTCGACGGAGCATTGAAAACCGAAGACGATTTCAGAGATCTTATAGATAAGTATGAATCAATCCACGATGGTCATTTACACTCACATTTTTCCTCCATCGAATACACCAATAAGGGGGAAAAAGAGCATCTTAACGTGGAAGAGCACGAGCCCGACTTCAGGAAACTTGCGCCGGTTCTCGGAGAAAGGGATTACGACATAACCGTGATCTGCGAGACCCCGGAATTGGATAGAGACAGTCTGCGCATGAAAGAGATACTAGATATTTGACAGATTAAGTTTTATCCCGATTTTTCGACGGTTGAAACCCCGTCTCTCTTTTTTACCCTGAAAACGACGTCGGCGAGATTCACTATTTCGTTCTCGTGGGACACTATGATGACCTGATCGGCAGAGACTTTGTTTATCACGTCTTTCAATCTAGTCAACTGCTCTCTACTAAAGCCCGTAGTAGGTTCGTCTAGGACCAAAAGATTACTTTCCAATCCAAGCTCTTTTTTGATCATGTTGTTGAAAGCTAACCGGTAAGCTAGAGCGACCGATGTTCTCTCTCCTCCACTGAGATCATCTACGGTTGTTTCATTACCTTGGACAGTGATTATAGGAGAAAATTTTTCATCCAATCTCGCGCTTATATCCGGTTCATCCAAGATCTCATCGAACCATGTTCTAAAGAAACGGCCGAACTCTGACCTTATCTGAGCTAATCGGTGTTCCTCTATATTTTTAATCGTCTCCTTAAAATCATTGGATATCCAAGACTTGAAGCTTCTCAGTTCCTCCGCCTCTCTTCTACTTTCTTTCTTGTTTTCGATCTCTTTTTCGATCTCATCTATCTCCTTATCCAGTCTTTTTATCTCTGACTTGAGATGGGTTTTCTTCTCTTTTAAGCGACTCTTTTTCTCGATCAGCTCTTCATATCTTTTCTTTACCCTTTCATGTTCCTCTTTAGAATATCTTCGTTCAAGCTCTTTTAACTCTTCAATAACCTCTTTTTTCTCCTCTTTCCTGTTCTCTAGATCTTCACTAACTTTATCTTCCTTACGCATCAGATCTCCTTTATTCTTCAACCTCTCTTTTATCTCTATGTACTCTTCCTTAAAACCTTCGAGCTTTTCCTTTTCTTCCTTCAGTCTTTTAAGGTCTTCCTTATCATGCTCAAAAGAATCGATCTCCTCTTTTAATCCATTTATATCGTCTTTTAATTTATCGATGTCTTCTTCAAGTCCTTCCTTTTCATCAGTTTTCTTTTTGAGTCTCTTGACCTCTTTTCTCTTGTGATCGAGTTCTTTCTCTTTTTCTGCTAGGCTCCGTATCTCTTGCGCTAAATCTTTGATTTCTTCGTCCAATCTATTTTCCTTCTTCTTCAAGCTATTTTTATCTTCCTGCAGTTCTTGCTTATTCTCTTCCAGATCATCCAATATCTTCTCAATATGGTCTTCTTCTAGAGGTTGCTTACATTTAGGACACTCCTTTTCACTTTCTAGATCGGAGAACTCTTCCAACTCCTCCTCTATATCTTTTAGATCGTTATCTATCGATCTTATATCTCCTCTGACATCGCTGATTTTTTCTCTCAGATCGCTTCTCTTTTCCTTTAGATCTTCGAGTCCTTCTACATCTTTCTCGAGCTCTTCAATGTCTTCCCTCAACTCTTCAACTTTGTTTTCTTTACTCTCTAAATCTTCAAGATCCTCTTTCTTAGCTTCAAGCCTGAGTTCTAGATTGTCTTTCTCGCTATCTTTCCTGTTCTTTTTCTCGAGCTCTTCTCTAACATTTTCAAGTTTCTTTTCTACGCTCTCGTATTCCTCCTTCTTCTCCCGGACCTCATCTAATCTCTGCTCATCTTTCTTTATACGTTCTAACTCCTCCTCTATCTCTTCCAATTCCTCTTCTAAAGAAGATATATTGTCATCTAATCTATTTTTTTCACTCTTCAAATCCTTTATCTTTTGTTCCAGTTCTTCAAGTTCCTCTTTCTTATCGACGATTTCTTCCTTCTCTTTTTCGCAGGATTTGATCTCTTCAAAAACTTCCTCTTTTTCCTCTTTCTTTCCCTCCAGCTCCTCTTCCTTCTCCCCTAAATCCTCTTCCAATCTCTCTATCTTCTCTGCCTTGACCTCGAGCTTTCCAATCTCGTTCTTCAAGCCGTTCCTTACGATCTTGACATTTTCAGCCGCTTGTTTATAATCTTCCAGATTGAAGACTTTCCGTATAGATTCCAATCTTTCTTCTTCATTCATCGACAATATCTCTTTCATCCTTTCCTGTGGAGTATAGATCCCCATGTGAAAGGTCTCCACCTTTCCACTGGTAGACTCTCTCAAACCTAAAAGATCGATAACGAACTCTCTCATCTCGGTCCAAGAAAGCTCCATCTTCTTCCCGTCGGTCTCCATGTAGGACTCCTTTGCCCAATCACTGCTCCTTTCTTTGACCGAGCGGAAAGCATTGTATTCTTTCCCCTTCACCTCGAACTTCAGTTCAACGCTTGCCTTCTTTTCACCATGCCTCAATATCTTATCGTAAAAATTCTGTTGTGTAGCTCCGAACAAAACGAATTCCAAAGCATACAAGATGGACGATTTACCAGACCCTATGTCGCCCTGAAAAAGGAGAACACCGTCTTCGAAGTTGATGTCTTGGCTCTTGTAACTCCTTATATTCTCTATCTCCATGCTCTTGAGCTTCAGCGTCGATCACCTCCAAAATCAGTCAGCGAGATCTGTCCGTTTTTACTTTTTTTTGCTTCTTCACTCTCTCGTTCATCTTCCTCTTCATTCACTTCCTGGTCCTCTTCACTCTCGTACTCCTCCCTTCTTTTTATCAAATCCCAAGAAGCGTTCCAGATCCTGTTCTCATAATCGTTGGATGTTTCACCATCCTTCTGATCGCTTTTTAGAACACTCAGAAGTTCTTCCTGAAAGTCGACCGGGATCTCGCTTTCACCCTTAGATTCTTCAAGAAGTCTAGCTTCTACTTCTTCTTCCTTTTCCTCTTTGACTTTTATCCTTTCGATCTCCTTGCCTTCCAACTCTCTCTGGTTTAAATAGACAGTTTCGAACCCCTTATCTCTTAATCTTCTTCTGGTCTCGCTGAAATCTATATCTGAGGGCTCTCCTTCCGAAAGAGTTCCCGAAATCTTTAGAAGTAATATGTCGCCATGAATCTCCTCCTCGTAAAGTTCGTTGATTTCTTCCCTCAATTCTTTCACTTTCAGACCTTCTGCATCTATACGCCTTTTGATTATACTCGGTTCGTCAAAGGCTATGTATTCAGGTTGGAAATCCTCCACGATGTAGAATCCTCGTTGATCTCTCTCCAAGTCCGTGTAGTTCGCTCCAAAAGTCGGTCCTGGATAATATATGGTCTTCTCCTCGTCATACTCGATCTTTTCGTGGATATGTCCTCCCGCATAATAACTAAAATCGTCAGGAAGCAGCGAAAGTGGTAGACTACGATCCTCGTGTATGTCCGCAGGTTTCAACTCCGCAATAGGAGAATGAAAAACGAATATGCTCTCACCATCAGGCTCTGGAAACTCCAATTCTTCAAAATAACTAATATCGGCCCTGTTCTTCCTTCCGCTCAACCCTGTTATCGAGACGCCGGATGAATCCTTTTCTAATTCTAAAACGTTGTTTTCCTCCAGATACGTGACCACTTTCTTGAACACGTCCGCGCTGGCTAGAACGTCGATGAGAGATGCCTGAGAGATCTTGTAGTCGTGCGATCCATAGACAGAATAGATGTTTATACCTTGCTTTCTAGCATCCATCAGTTTTTTTACAGCTCTGTCGACTATCTCCATATCCGGGTGAGGATTATGGAATAGATCTCCTGCGATGATGATAAAATCAACGTTCCTATCTTTGCTGATATCTATAGATCTCTCAAAAGCTTCCAGATTATACTCTCTAAGCACGTGGTCTCTAGAAAAAGCTCCCAGATGACAATCGGCTAGATGGGCGAACTTTACCATGCAGACTCTAAACATAAAATCGGTTTATAGTCTTTACCACGAGGGTCTTAGATGAAAGTGAACCTTTAAGGGATAATACTAAATTATTAAAGAAAAATAACTCAACCATGTTTTGGCTCTCTTACTTGATCATCGCGATCATCTTCGCGGGGTTGATTTACGCCTTCAAATATGAAATGTATTTGACCCAGGTACTGATCATCACCAACATGGTGATCTTCATCGTGATGTTGGCAGGGGAGATGTTAGAACCAGGGATTTACGAGTTGATCATTCTTGAACTCGGAGGACAGGCCGTATATGTCGGTGATCCTATCCTCCTGCTTTTCCGAGGTTATACTTTCCTGACCATGATGTTTGTTCATGGAGGTATAATGCACGTATTCGGTAACATCATCGTTCTTTTCTTCATCGGTATGGCTCTAGAAGATAGAGTCGGGAAAAGATGGACTTTTGTTTTCTATATTATCTCAGGTCTAATCGCCACACTCGGACAGTATCTATTTAACTGGCTTCAGTTCACCTATGGTGGCGCTCCTTTTGACGTGCTTACGACACCTAATATAGGCGCGTCAGGCGCGGTCTTTGGTATAATGGGAGTCATCGTTTATCTGTTCCCTAAAGACAGGATAACCATGATAATCCCTCCTCTCATACTGCCTAGAGTAAGAGTGGACCTTGCAGTCGGTGCTTTCATAATGATACAGACAGGTATAGCTGTATTTGCAGGTAGAGGTAATATAGCTCACGCCGCACATTTTACCGGTTTGGTCGGAGGTATAATAATCGCTTATTATGCCAAAAAAGCAGGAATAGAAAAGAAGACAGAAGGACCGAGTAGAGATTACACCAAGTTGAAGAAACTCGTGTATAGCGATGAAACCGAAGAGATATATGAGAGAATTATAGATGCGGACGAAAGAGATGTAAAAGAGGCTTGGTCAGATCATCTAATCGAAAAATCTAGATGCCCTGAGTGTGGTAAAGAATTGAAAGGAAAAGAATGTGACTGCGGGTTCGATGTATGGGAAGATTAATATACTCGTATTTGTAAACGAAAGGTGAGATCACCAGGTGTTTACTATGAAAGTTCCAAACTCGTACTACCTCCAATGTTCTGCCTGCGGTGAAGAGACTCTGCATGAAATACTGAAGGGTGAGATGGGCACACAAGGAGAAGAGGTCACTATAGACGGTGTCGTTAAGTGTGAGGAATGCGGCACGACTAGACACAAGACTATCCGAGAAAAGAAGGCTATAGATGTCCCTATAGTAGTAAGCTGGAGGGACGAATCAAAAAAGGACAAGATCTCGCTCTATCCTGAAGAGTGGATACATAAAGGTGACGAATTGATTCTGGACGGAACTACGGTAAAAGTCACATCCATCGAAAAAGAAGATGGAAGGACCGATTCTGCTAAGGTAGAAGAGATCGAGAACTTGTGGGCTAAGAAGCACGAAAAAGTTAGAGTCAAGATTACAGTTCATAAAGGTAGAAGCAGCGCATCAAAAGTACAAGAAGTCGCTCCGACGGAGGAATTCTTTGTCAACGACAGGTTGGAGGTCGGTGGAGAAGAAGCCGTGATACACAAGATAATGACAGAGGACGAAGTGAAGAGAGACGGTAAGGCTATCGCTGAAGACATAAAGAGGATTTATGCTAAAAGGATCCGATGAATTAGATATTTATATTAAAATTTTCATTCTTAAAAATTTTTGGCTAAATTATCTAACATTTCTACAAAATTAAAAAAAATAAAAGGTTTTTAGTTTAACTTTTTACTGTTGTTTTTTGTAGTATATACCTGCGGCTATTACTGTTCCAAGTAGCAAGAATATAGTAGTGAATCCAGGAGTATCATCATCGTCTTCATCGTCTTCTTCAATGACGCTTACCGTGACCGACTCTGTGTCATCATCGCTAGTTACTTCTAAATCGTAGTCTCCTTCGTCTTCTGCTTCCCAGGTGAATTCGCCACTATAATCATCATCGGCTTCGAGTTTGACATCCTCTTCTATCTCTTCTTGGGCACCTTCTACATTGAAAATTATGTCTTGTGTGCCTTCAATTTCTCCGGTATTTTCAATGATGTATTCTACATTTACAGTTTCTCCTTCTTCTATTTCTTCCTCGTAATCTGTGATATCCACTTCGAACAATGGCTCTGGTTCTTCTTCAAACACTGTTATTGTTACTGAATCAGTTTCATTGTCACTCATTACCTCTACAACAGTTTCTTCTCTAAACTCGGAGTAAGAAGCTGTCCAGGTAAATTCTCCTTCGTATGTTTCTTCTCCTTCGAGTGTCAAATCATAGAGTGTATGCACCACATTCCCATTTATGGCTCCGATTATATTTTGAGTATCTTCTGTTTCTCCAGTATTAGTAACTGTATACTCTATAATTACCTCATCACCATCAACTACACTTTCCTCATACTCTTTTATCTCTACTTCAAAAAAGGCGTCCTCTTCGATAGCCTCAGAAGTACTTGTGCTAGAAATGGCTACTGAAAACACTAGTAGTAGTGTGCTCAAAGCCACCAAAGCCGTTTTTCTTTTTTTCCAATTCATTTTACCAGCAATCGGAGGTAACTGGAGGTCATATATATGTTTTTTCATTTCATCTGAGAGGATGTCAACTTAATCACCTCGTAAAATGATACATGCTTACAAACGAATCCAGCCAGTGTTGAGCTGTCTCAACACTGGCATTGTGTGGCCATCGTT
>Ga0207421_10005211_pt1 | contig 14667 bp, 11 predicted proteins | sample SodLakKL_010_SED_4_FD_187542 | JGI IMG/M metagenome (GOLD analysis project Ga0207421, IMG submission 187542) | Alkaline sediment microbial communities from Lake Tanatar, Kulunda Steppe, Russia - 8KL_010_SED (SPAdes) (version 2) | ecosystem: Environmental > Aquatic > Non-marine Saline and...
TTATGTCGTCACATGTAATGTCATGACCGTATGTAATCATGCGCCTGTGTGTCCGGGCGCCGACCCGGTCATGTTCATTTCATCTGTTTAAAATTTTTGATTCATCTTCCAACCAACTATTGAGACTCATCCATGTCAAAACATATTGCCATCATAGGTACCGGATTCGGAGCACTTGGTGCCGCGGCACGGCTGCTTGCCGAAGGTTACAACGTCACATTATTTGAAAAACGCGACAAACCGGGCGGACGCGCCTATGTGTTCGAGGAGAACGGCTTCCGGTTCGATGCCGGTCCGACCGTCATCACCGCACCTTTCATGTTTGATGATATTTTCAACAAGGCCGGAAAAAAGCGGGAGGATTATTTTGAGCTGGTCCCCTGTCAGCCGTTCTACCGGATTTTCAACCATGAGGGTCGTCATTTCGACTACAACAGCGACGAATCTTTCATTTTTTCTGAAATTGACCGGTGGAATCCGGAGGACAAGGAGGGCTACCGAAAATTTATGCAGACGACCAGGGCAATCTTTCAGAAAGGCTTTGTGGAGCTGGCCGATCAGCCCTTCCTCTCTTTTATGGATATGCTCCGGGTGGCTCCCGATCTGATCCGCCTGAAGTCGCATGAGAACGTGTACAAGTATGTCTCGAGATACGTTAAAGATGAATTTCTCAGGCGCTGCTTTTCCTTTCATCCGCTTCTGGTGGGAGGAAATCCGTTCGACACCACCTCCATCTATGCCATGATCCATTACCTTGAGCGTGAGTGGGGCGTTCATTATGCCATGGGCGGAACCGGATCCATCGTCAACGGACTTACAAAGCTGATCGAAGAGCTTGGCGGCAAGATCCATCTGGAAACCGAAGTCAAGCGGATCAGAATCAACGACCGCCGGCATGTGGAAGGGCTGGAATTGTCCGACGGGGAGTTTGTTCCCGCCGACGCGGTGATCTCAAACGGTGATGTCGCCTTTACTTACCGCAATATGATCGATGAATCCCTCCGGAAGACCTACACCAATCGCAAAATCGACAAAATGAAGTACAGCATGTCCCTTTTTGTGATGTATTTCGGCACAGACCGGCGGTATACCGACACCAAACTGAAGCATCACAATATCATCCTCAGCGAACGCTACAAAGGCTTGCTGAACGATATTTTCAACAAGAAAGAGCTTGCCGACGATTTCTCGCTGTATCTTCACATGCCGACCTACACCGATCCCTCTCTGGCACCTGAAGGCGGAGAGTCGTTCTATGTGCTGTCCCCGGTTCCCCATCTGGACGGCGATACGGACTGGAATGAAATGGCAGAGCCGTACGGGGACAGAATCCTCGAGTTTCTGGAGGAAAATTACCTGCCCGATCTGCGCAAGCACCTCAAGGCGCGGCTGCACATCGATCCGCTGCATTTCCGTGATACGCTCAACAGCCACAAGGGATCGGCATTTTCCGTACAGCCACTGCTGACTCAGTCGGCCTGGTTCCGTCCGCATAACCGTTCGGAGGATTTCCCGAACCTCTATTTTGTCGGGGCCGGGACGCATCCGGGAGCCGGACTACCGGGCGTACTCTCGTCATCGGTAATTGCTGAAAACCTGATTCGCAACGATATCCCGCTGAACGGATCGGCCTGATGCGATTCAGTATGATCCGAAAGGGATACGGCACGGTTTTTTAACACCATGCTGCAACCATGCTGAAATACAATACCGTGCTGTATTGCGGCATGGTAATCCGAATTATTGCGACGCCTGCAGCTTGTCCCAGTCGGACAAAAACTTTTCGAGTCCGATGTCGGTCAGCGGATGCTTGACCAGTTTTTCGATCACACCGAAAGGCATGGTGGAAACGTCAGCGCCCAGACGTGCCGCTTCAACGACGTGCATGGGATGACGGATGCTTGCCACAAGCACTTCCGTTGCATAGCCGTAGTTCTGATAAATTTCAACGATTTCAGCGATCAGCTGCATGCCGTTGGTGGAAATGTCGTCTACACGTCCGACGAACGGCGAGATGTATGTGGCGCCCGCTTTTGCGGCAATCAGTGCCTGGGTTGGTGAAAAACAGAGCGTACAGTTGGTTTTGATACCTTCTTCGGAGAATGTCTTGATGGCCTTGATACCCTCTTTGATCAGGGGCACCTTTACCACTACGTTGTCGGCTATTCTTGCAAATTTTCTGCCTTCTTCCAGAATTCCTTTGTAATCGGTGGAAACAACTTCGGCGGATACATCTCCTTCGACGATACCGCAGATTTCTGCTATAAATCCGTCAAAATCTGCAATGCCTTCTTTGGCGCACAGCGAAGGATTGGTTGTCACTCCGTCAAGTACGCCCATGGCATGCGCTTCGCGTATCTCATCAAGATTTGCAGTGTCGATAAAGAATTTCATAATGGCTGCTCGGTTTTGTATATGTAATTTATTTGTCTTATTTCGTTGAATTTATAAGAGAATACGATCTCTTTCAAAAAAAATCTTATTTTATTACAATTACATTACTTCCGACCACTTCAAATAGGCAAGACATGAGTAAATTTCCCAAGGGGTTCATATTCGGAATAATATCGGGTTCGGTAATCGGTTCGTTGATTGCTCTTCTTTATGCACCGGACAAGGGGGCGACGACTCGGGACCGTATCAGTTATCGCCTGAACAATTATGTGGATGAGCTGAGCAGCCTCGTTGACCGGCTTCAAAAGGAAAAAGGCATTGTTTCTGATGCCAAAAAGGAAGGGGATCTTGTGGTTGAAGAAGCACAAAAGCGCGCTGAAGATCTCATTTCCGAGGCTGAAAAACTGCTTGAAAACATCGGTGACACCAAAGGAGACGATGCCAAGGGCGACGGGAACCGGAATAACTAAGCCGGAATGAGCTGAGCAGACCTGTCCTGCTGTTCCACGCCTTTCTGACGTTCCAAACTTTTCTGACAAAATAAGCCGATACTGCCTGAGGCCCGGCAATCCGGCGGCCACCGTCCTCTGCCCTGTGGCTGTGCTGTTTCGAGCAGCACGTTCTGGCAATATCCTTCCGGTCATTATTAAAAAAAAGCCTGAACCGGGGTTACCGGCCAGGCTTTTTTATTTTCTCTAAAGACCGGTGCATCAGGCACCGGCCTCAGGATTTTCTGCTCATTCAGTCTTCGTCTTCCTTCACATCCTGAACAGACGGACTGTCGGCACCAAGCTGCTGGAAGACGCGGCTTGCCGCTCCGACTTCTTCCATATCCTCTTTGGAACCGACGATGATATCCTGATACTTGCGGAGTCCCGTTCCGGCCGGTACACGATGTCCGACTACAACATTCTCCTTGAGTCCCAGCAGATTGTCGGCTTTCGCCTCGATAGCTGCCTGGGTAAGTACCTTGGTCGTTTCCTGGAAGGATGACGCTGAAAGCCAGCTGTCTGTCGACAGGGCAGCACGCGTGATACCCAGAAGTATCGGCTTGGAGATGGCAGGCTCCGCCTGGCGCGTTTCTATCTCTTTCTTCTCATCAGTAATCAGCTTGGAGTTGATTTCCCGAATCTCGCGCCGGTCGAGCAGCGTGCCCAGAGGCACTTCGCTTTCACCGGCATCCGTGACAACATACTTGCCGATCAGTGAATCGTTTGTCTGATTCACTTCAAAACGGTCAACCTTGTCGCCTTCGAGGTACATGGTATCTCCCGGATCGGTGATCTCGACTTTCTGCATCATCGTCCGGACAATCGTCTCAATGTGCTTGTCACTGATATTCACACCCTGGAGACGGTACACCTCCTGAATCTCATTCACGAGATAGGACTGTACGGCATAGGGTCCGAGAATATTGAGGATGTCCTGGGGCATGATGACACCGTCCGAAAGTGGCTGACCCGCTTTTACGTAATCGTTTTCCTGCACCAGGATATGCTTGGCGAGAGAAACGAGATACGTCTTGCTGTCGGTTCCGTCCTTGCTGGTGACGATCACTTCCTGGGAGCCGCGCTTTCGTGATCCCATTTTGACGACCCCTTCGATTTCAGATACCGTTGCAGGATCTTTCGGAGGTCGTGCTTCAAAGAGTTCGGTGATTCTCGGAAGACCGGCCGTGATATCCTTGGACTTGGACGCTGATGTCCTTGGAATTTTGGCAAGCACCTGTCCGGCAGACACCCGCTCCTGATCATCCACAACTACGTGGGCTCCGACAGGAAGTGTGGTTTCACGGATGCGGTCGCCGCTTCCTTTGACAATAACCGTCGGTACAAGGCTGCGGTCCCGGGAATCGGTGATCACTTTCTCCTTGTGTCCGGTCTGGGAGTCGGTTTCATCCTTGTAGGTCACGCCGTGAATGATATCGCGGTATTCGATGCTTCCGTCAAGTTCGGAGAAGATCAGGGCATTGTAGGGGTCCCACTTGCAAAGCGGTATTCCCTTGGGAACCATGTCCCCGTCTTCAACCATCAGTTCCGAACCGTAAGGCACGTTGTATGTGATGAGCACTTTGTCGGTGTCATCCACAATTTTAATCTCGCCGGCACGGCTCAGAACGACGGTTGTAACCTCTTCGCCGTCATCGTAATCAACGGCACGTACGTTCTCAAATACTACCTTTCCGGCAAACTTGGACTTGTGCTGTGATTCGGCTTCCAGCCGGGATGCCGTACCACCTACGTGGAATGTCCGCAGGGTAAGCTGCGTTCCGGGCTCACCGATTGACTGGGCAGCGATAACGCCGACAGCCTCACCAACCTGAACCGGCTTGCCGCGCGACAGATCGCGTCCGTAACACTTGGCGCACACACCGCGTGCCGACTCACAGGTCAGTACGGAGCGGATCTCCACTTCTTCAATGGAAGTTTCGGAGATTTTCTTTGCAATCCGCTCGTCAATCATCTGATTGGATTCCACAATGAGCTCATCGGTCAGCGGATCGTATACATCATGCATGGATACACGGCCCAGCACACGGTCTTCGAGACTCTCGACAATATCCTCATTATCCTTGAGTGCCGATATGCTGATTCCTCTCAGAGTGCCGCAGTCATCTTCGGTAACAATGACATCCTGGGACACATCCACAAGACGACGGGTAAGATAACCAGCATCGGCTGTTTTCAGAGCGGTATCAGCCAGACCCTTACGGGCACCGTGCGTCGAAATAAAGTACTCGAGAACGGTCAGACCTTCCTTGAAACTGGAAAGAATGGGCTGCTCAATTACTTCGTTTCCGGTCTGCAATGAACTTTTCTGGGGCTTGGCCATAAGACCGCGCATACCGCCGAGCTGACGGATCTGCTCTTTTGAACCCCGGGCACCGGAATCAGCCATCATGAATACCGGGTTGAATCCGCCTTTGTCCTCGGTCAGTGCCTTGAACAGCGTTTCAGAAACACGGTTGGTTGTGCTGGTCCACTTATCGATGACCTGGTTGTACCGCTCGTTGTCGGTGATAAATCCGTTTTCGTAGCGGTCCTGGATCAGCTGGACCTCATCCTGCGCCTGGTTGATGAATTCCGCCTTTTCCTTGGGAATAACGATGTCTTCAAGGCTGAATGAAAGGCCGCCGGTGGTGGCATTTTCGAAGCCGAGATACTTCATCTCATCAAGGAAACGGGCTGTTTTCATCGTACCCGTAATGGAGAACACCGCACCAATCAGGTTCCGGAGCTCTTTTTTGCCGAATGTAAGGTTTATGTAACCCAGTTCATTCGGGATAATTTCATTGAACAGCACCCGGCCCGTTGTGGTCTTGACCACTTCTTTGACCATTTTGTCGCCTTTTTTCTTCTCAATGCGCACATTGATCTTGGCGTGCAGTGCTATGTGGCTGCGGTCATAGGCAATTTTTACCTCCTCGGGAGAGGAAAAGGTCTTGCCTTCACCTTTTTGTCCGTCACCCATCTTGGTGAGGTAGTAGATACCGAGAACCATGTCCTGTGACGGAACCGTAACCGGACTTCCGTTGGCCGGATTCATAATGTTATGAGACCCGAGCATCAGAACCGATGATTCAAGAATGGCATCATGGCTCAGCGGAAGGTGAACCGCCATCTGGTCACCGTCAAAGTCGGCGTTGAATGCCGTACAGGAAAGCGGATGCAGGCGGATGGCCTTGTCTTCAATCAGAACCGGCTGATAGGCCTGAATTCCGAGCCTGTGCAGCGTTGGCGCACGGTTAAGAAGGACCGGATGGCCGTCAATTACATTTTCAAGAACATCCCAAACAGCGTCATCACGCCGGTCAACCACTTTCTTGGCGCTTTTGACCGTCTTGACATATCCGCGCTCAATCAGCCGCCGGATAATGAAGGGCTTGTAGAGCTCAACGGCCATCTCCTTTGGAAGACCGCACTCGTGAAGCTTGAGATCCGGTCCCACAGCAATTACCGACCGGCCGGAATAGTCGACACGCTTTCCGAGAAGGTTCTGGCGGAAACGGCCGCTTTTGCCCTTGAGCATGTCACTGAGTGACTTGAGCGGACGGTTGTTGCTGCGCACGGCGTTCATCTTCCGGGAGTTGTCAAACAGCGAGTCGACAGCTTCCTGGAGCATGCGTTTTTCATTTCGCAGGATAACATCCGGAGCCTTGATATCAATCAGGCGCTTGAGACGGTTGTTGCGGATAATGACTCTGCGATACAGATCGTTCAGGTCGGATGTCGCAAAGCGCCCGCCTTCCAGCGGCACCAGCGGTCTGAGTTCCGGCGGAATGACCGGGATGACCCGCATCACCATCCATTCCGGACGGTTTTCGCGCTCTTTGTTGGCCGCGCGGAACGACTCGATTACCTGAAGCTGCTTGAGAAACTTTTTCTTCCGCATGGCGGATGTTTCATTCTTGACAGACTCACGGTACTTGTAGGCCGACTTGTCAAGTTCGATATTGGCAAGCAGGGCTTCAATGGCTTCGGCTCCCATTTTCACGACGAACTTGTCGGGATCTTCCTCCTCAATTTCGTTGTGATCGGCGGGTAGCTGGTTCATGATATCGTAGTACTCCTCTTCGGATATCATGTCACCCATTTTGTAACCCAGATCCCGGGCAAGGCCGGGCTTGACAATCACAAAGTTCTCGTAGTAAACGATCTTCTCGAGGTTCTTCGAGGAAAGTCCGAGCAGATAGGCGATTTTGTTCGGCATGGACTTGAAGTACCAGATGTGCACCACCGGCACACACAGGTTCAGATGTCCCATGCGCTCGCGACGAACGGCTTTCCGGGTTACCTCGACACCGCAACGGTCACAGATAATACCTTTGTAGCGGATTCGCTTGTATTTCCCGCAATGGCATTCCCAGTCTTTTACAGGACCGAAAATTTTCTCACAGAACAAACCGTCTTTTTCAGGTTTGAACGTGCGGTAGTTGATCGTTTCGGGATTCAGCACTTCCCCGTTGGACCGGGACAGAATGGATTCTGCCGATGCAAGGGAAACACGCAAACGCTTAAAATCTTTTGAGACGGATTCGCTTTTGGTAAACGGCAAGGATGTCCTCCGTTAATTTTTGAAATATGTTATACAGTTCTCGGACGGTGAACACAGTCCGGATTGCCTATTCGACGCTGACTTCGAGACCGAGTCCCTGAAGCTCACGGACAAGCACATTGAAGGATTCCGGAGTCGTTCCTTCCGGCAGGTTTTCACCTTTTACAATGGCCTCGTAAACTTTCGAGCGACCCTTGACATCATCACTTTTAACGGTCAGCATCTCCTTAAGTACATTGGAGGCGCCATAGGCATACAGTGCCCAGACCTCCATCTCACCGAGACGCTGTCCACCGAACTGAGCCTTTCCGCCCAGCGGCTGCTGGGTAATCAGTGAATAGGGTCCGATGGACCTGGCGTGAAGCTTGTCTTCAATCAGGTGATTCAGCTTGAGCATGTAGATATACCCGACTGTCGTCATCTGCTGGAACCGGTCACCGGTCTGCCCGTCGTAGAGGTATGTCCGCCCGTCTTTGGGAACACCGGCTTTTTCAAGCCAGCCCTGGATATCGTCATAGGATGCTCCGTCAAAGGTGGGCGTGGCGAATTTGACGCCAAGTTTGGATCCGGCCCAGCCCAGGATGGTTTCGTAAATCTGTCCCAGGTTCATTCTTGAAGGTACACCCAGCGGGTTCAGCACCACATCAACCGGGGTGCCGTCTTCGAGAAACGGCATGTCCTCGGCAGGAACTACCTTGGCAACAACACCTTTGTTTCCGTGCCGGCCGGCCATCTTGTCTCCCACGCCAAGCTTGCGTTTTTTGGCGACGTAGACTTTGGCTTTCTGCACGATGCCGGGAGGAAGTTCGTCACCTACCTGGATGGAGTACTTTCTTCTCTTCAGATCGGTTTCATACTGCCTTCGCAAGTCACGGTAGTTTTGGAACAACGTGAAAATGTGCTGGTTGACGGTATCGTCCTGGCACCAGTTCTGGCGCATTTTCAGGTACAACGGATCCAGTCCTTCGAATATTTGTTTGCGATATTTTTCGCCTTTCGGGATGATCTCGTTGCCCATATGGTCAACCACGCCGGGGGATGTCTTGTCCTTCAGCAGCTTGTACATCCGCTCCGACCATTGCGTATTGAGCCTGGCCAGATCTTCGCGATATCTTTCATTTTCTCGCTCAACAAGCTCTTTTTCTTCTTTTCTTGAGAGCTGCTCATCTTTTTTCCGGCTGAAGAGCTTGGTGTCGATAACCACCCCTGACACACCCGGAGGTGTTTTCAGCGAGGCGTCTTTCACATCACCGGCCTTGTCACCGAAAATGGCGCGAAGCAGTTTTTCTTCGGGTGTCGGATCTGTTTCCCCTTTCGGAGTAATTTTTCCGACAATGATATCGCCCGGGCTGATTTTTGCTCCGACACGGACAATGCCGTTTTCATCGAGATTGCGGGTGGCGTCTTCACTTACATTCGGGATTTCCCGGGTCAGTTCCTCTTCGCCCCGCTTGGTATCCCTGACCTGCTGCTCAAACTCCTGGATATGGATGGATGTGTAAATGTCTTCGGAAACCACGCGCTCACTGACCACGATGGCATCCTCGAAATTGTATCCTCTCCAGGGCATGAATGCAACGAGCAGGTTCCGCCCGAGGGCAAGCTCGCCGTCCTGGGTGGCACATCCGTCAGCAACAGGCTGACCTTCGGTCACACGGTCGCCTACTTTGACCAGAGGCCGCTGATTGGATGTCGTATCCTGGTTGGTTCGCTCAAATTTTCTGAGTGTGTACTTGATCACCCCGTCATCAAAGTGTGCGAGGGATTCAAGTTCATCACGGTCATAGCGGATGTGAATCTCGGTGGCACTGACATAGACAACTTCGCCGTTTCCTTCGGCTACAATAAGTGCCCGTGAGTCGCGGGCCGCGCGGTACTCAATTCCGGTTCCCACAAATGGTGGTTCCGGACGCAACAACGGTACAGCCTGACGCTGCATGTTTGATCCCATCAGCGCCCTGTTGGCATCATCGTGCTCAATAAACGGAACCATCCCCGCTGCAACGGAAACGATCTGGTTGGGAGCAATGTCCATGTACCGGACCTGATCGGGCGATGCCAGACCCACGTTGCTGTCACGGAAACGGGAAAAGATCAGGTCATTCTGGAATTTGCTCTCATCGGTCAGCGGAGCGTTGGCCTGCGCGATTACCGTTTCATCCTCCTGTTCGGCAGCAAGGTATTCGACGCGTTTGCTGACTTTGCCGCTGTCAACATGACGGTAAGGTGTTTCAATAAATCCGAAGTCGTTCACCTTGGCATGGACACAAAGCGAAGAAATCAGTCCGATGTTGGGACCTTCCGGTGTCTCGATCGGACACAGACGTCCGTAATGCGTGTAGTGAACATCACGCACCTCAAACCCGGCACGTTCACGTGTCAAACCACCGGGACCCAGAGCCGACATACGCCTTTTGTGCGTAAGTTCGGCCAGCGGATTGGTCTGGTCCATGAACTGCGACAGCTGGTTGGTACCGAAAAAGGTGTTTATCACACTGGATATGGTCCGCGCATTCACAAGATCCTGCGGGGTGAACTGCTCGGCATCCCTGGAATTCATCCTCTCGCGGATGGTCCGGGTCATCCGGGCAAGACCGAGCCCGAACTGCTGTCCGAGTTGTTCTCCGACTGTCCTGACACGCCTGTTGCTAAGGTGGTCAATGTCATCAACCTGTGATTTCAGATCTTTCAGGCGGATGAGCTCCTTGATAATGGCGACAATATCATTTCTTGTCAGCACCTGCAGATCCAGGGACTCGTCAAGATGGAGTCTCTTGTTCAGGCGGTATCGTCCCACTTCACCCAGGTCATATCGTTTGTCACTGAAAAACAGACGTTCAAGAACGGTACGCGCCGTTTCCATATCCGGCATTTCCCCGGAACGGATCTGCTTGTACACCTCTGAAAGTGCAGACTCTTCATCCGTGCTGGTGTCCTTGCGGAGCGTGTTCAGAATCACGGATTCTTCAACTTCTTCGTCTCCGCTCTTGAGCACATGGATGGAAGTGATACCGGCTGCTTTCAGCGCACTGAAATCATCGTCCGTGAGTTCGTGGTCCCTCGGGAAAATGACATTTCTGCGTTTTGCCTCGGTCACTTCACCGGTTTCATCGTCAACGACTTCCTCAACCACCTCTTCGGTCAGGTCGGTGGCCAGTTTGCGTCCGACAGCATTTTTGAATGCTTTCGCGGTTTTGACATTGATTTCATCGGAAAGATCAAAAATACTGAGAATGTCATAGTCGGAGGAGAAACCGAGAGCGCGGAGCAGTGTCGTTGCCGGGAGCTTCTTTTTCCGGTCAATATAAGCCCACAGAACGTCCCGGATGTCTGTAGTCAGTTCAATCCAGGAGCCTTTGAATGGAATGACCCTGGCAGAATAGAGCTGACTTCCGTTGGGATGCAGTGACTGTCCGAAAAAGACTCCCGGTGAGCGGTGAAGCTGGCTGACAATAACCCGCTCGGATCCGTTGATGATGAACGTTCCGCGTTCGGTCATCCACGGCAGGTCTCCGAGGAATACTTCCTGTTCGATGGTTTCACTGGCGTCGTCGCCCGGATCGGAAGCGGAAAGCCGCAGTTTTGCTTTCAGCGGAAGAGCATATGTCAGGCCCCGGTCCTGGCACTCGGTAACAGAGTACTTGGGGGTGTCAACAGCATAGTAAATAAATTCCAGAATGCTCTGTTCCCTGGTATCCTGAATCGGAAAGTGCTCTAAAAAAATTTTCTGAAGTCCAATTTCTTCACGATCTTCCGGATCTACGTCCCATTGCGTAAAACGCCGGAAGGACTCGAGCTGAACATCAAGAAAATCGGGGTAGTCTAATACGTTCTGGGTGCGAGCGAAGGATATGCGTCCTGTATGAGATTGGATGGCGTTGCTTTTACTCAAGGCTACCTCGTCCTTAGGTTGTGGATGTGCACACACGATTGATGTGAATAACCGTGATTTGGGTATTCAATTGAAAACGGGTTTTGTATTTATGAATACAAAACCTACAGACACCAATAGCCAATACCGGAAATCCGATATTGGCCTGGTTGTCATAAAACAAAACGGAGACTTATTTAAGCTCTATTTCAGCTCCGGCTTCGGTAAGCTTTTCCTTGATGGACTCTGCTTCTGCCTTGTCAACATCCTCTTTGATGTTGCTGGGCGCTCCGTCAACAAGCTCTTTCGCCTCTTTGAGTCCGAGTCCGGTAAGTCCGCGAACTTCTTTGATAACAGCAATCTTGTTGCCGCCGGGTGATTTGAGCACAACTGTGAACTCAGTCTGCTCTTCAGCTGCTTCTGCTTCACCTTCAGCAGCCGGAGCTGCGGCTACTGCTGTTGCTGCCGGTTTGATACCGTATTCATCTTCGAGTACCTGAGCCAGTTCATTTGCTTCTTTTACGGTCAGGTTTACAAGTTGTTCTGCTATTTCTTTGACGTCTGCCATTACTATGTACTCCCGTTGGTTGTTTTGTCAGTTTAAAATCGATTATTCTTCTTTTTCGGCGATGGTTTTTACCGCACCGGCGATATTGGAGCCCTGCGACTGGAGACCGCCGACAACATTGCTGATCGGGCTCATAAGCAGGCCGATGATATCTCCGATAACCTCTTCTTTGGACTTCATGGCCGCAAGGGTATCCAGCTGGTCTGAAGTGTAAACGGTATCCTCGATTACGGCCGCCTTGAACTCCGGTTTTTTTCTTTCCTTCAAAAACTTTTTGAGAAGCTTCGCAGGTTCTGCCGCATCACCTTTTACAATGGTATAGGCTGTTTCATTTACGGTGTGTTCAGAGATACCTTCGAACTTTCCGGTTTCTTCAAGAGCTCTGCGAAACAGGGTGTTGTTATACACTTTGTATGCTATTCCCTTTTGCCGGAACTCTCCTCTCAACTCGTTTAACTCAGCTACGGACATGCCCTTGAAATTGGTCAGATACAGGGCATCCGCGTCCTTGAGTTCCTCAACGAGGTTCTTTACGATTTCCTTTTTTTCCGCTAAAGTAGCCATGGAACGTTTTTGTCTTTTTAAGATTGTACAGCTGAACGGGCTATGGGTATGCTCGGGCCCATCGTTGAACTGATAAATACACTTCGGATATAGGTACCCTTTGCCGATGCCGGACGAAGCTTCATCACGGTTTTCAGAAATGCCTCGGCATTTTCTCTCAGCTGGTCGGGTTCAAAACTGCTTTTGCCGATGGTTGAATGGAGTATACCGTATTTGTCAACCCGAAAATCAATTTTCCCGGCTTTAACATCTTTGACCGCATCAGCCACATCCATGGTAACTGTTCCGCTTTTGGGGTTCGGCATCAGTCCGCGGGGTCCGAGAACTTTTCCAAGACGACCAATTTTTCCCATCACATCCGGTGTGGCAACAATCACGTCGATATCGGTCCAGCCTTCCTGAATTTTTTCGATATAATCATCCAGTCCGACATGATCGGCGCCCGCTTCTTTGGCTTCTTCCTGCTTGGCAGGGTTGACCAGTGCCAGAACCCGGATGGTTTTCCCGGTTCCATGCGGAAGCGATACTGTCCCGCGCACCATCTGATCTGCATGGCGCGGATCCACACCCAGACGGATGTCCAGATCTATAGAAGCATCAAACTTCGAAACGGAAGTTTTCTTTGCCAGCTCAGTTGCTTCTTTAAGACCGTACTCCTTGTCAGCCTCAATAAGCTTCCGGGCTTCTATATATTTTTTTCCTCTTTTAGGCATATTACTTTCCTGAAGTATTTACTTTTTTCGATCCACTCTCAGCCCCATGCTTCTGGCGGTGCCGGCAATCATCTCCGCACCCTGATCTACATCGAAGGCGTTAAGGTCTTTCATTTTGATTTCGGCAATCTCCTTGCACTTGCTCCAGCTTACGGTTCCGACCTTGATCTTGTTCGGCTCTCCGGAACCCCCTTTCAGCTTTGCGGCCTGTTTCAGCAGTATGGCTGCAGGCGGTGTCTTGGTGACAAATGTGAAGGATTTGTCCTGATAGACCGTAATCACAACAGGAATCAGCGTACCTGAATTTTCCTGAGTGCGTGCGTTGAATGCCTTGCAGAACTCCATGATGTTCACACCGGCCTGACCAAGCGCTGGTCCGACGGGAGGAGCCGGGTTGGCCTGGCCTCCCATGATCTGCAATTTGATAACCTTACTTACTTTCTTAGCCATAATTTCTTTTTCTGTTCTTCAATAGCATCGCCTCTGAACGGCCGGATACTATGTCATATTTCGAATTTGCAAATCAAACATCGGGATCTACCTGGTTGACATCCACCTCCACCGGCGTTCGCCGGCCAAAGATACTGACCATGACACGCAGCTTCAGTTTGTCCGGATAAATCTCTTCGACCGTGCCGTCAAAATCCTTGAAGGGACCGTCGATCACTTTCACCAGGTCTCCTTTTTTGAAAGGAATTTCGACGAGACTGGAGCCTTCACCAGCTTCGGCCCGTGAAGTTCTTCCCAGAATTCTGTTCACCTCTTCTTCTTTCAGCGGTGTCGGACGCGGACTTTCCTTGTCATTTTTCAGGAATCCGATAACCGAAGGCGCATTGGAAACAAGATTGTTGACCGCATCATCAAAAACGGATTCAATGATGATGTACCCGGGGAAGAAGTTCTTTTCCCTGGTCCGCTTTTTGCCTGAACGGATTTCGACAACCGTTTCGCTCGGAATCAGGATCTGTGTAATCTTGTCCTCAAAACCCTGAAGTTCAATTTCCCGTTGAAGGTACTCTTTTACTTTTTTTTCATGGCCTGAGAAACAGCGCACGACATACCAGTTCCGTTGCTGATTTTCCATGTTAACCAAAGATCAGTTCCAGCACAGTGCTGTAAACGCGGTCAACTCCAAAAATAAATAGCGATACTATTATGGAGAAGACGACCACAATTACGGTACTGTCGATGAGTTCTTGTTGTGTCGGCCAGGAGACTTTTCCCATCTCCTTTTTTACACTTTGAAAATATTCTGTAATCTTGTTCATAAAGCTATATGTGCCTTTCGGAACAGCACGGGTGGAGGGACTCGAACCCCCAACCTACGGTTTTGGAGACCGTTGCTCTGCCAATTGAGCTACACCCGTACATATCTCATTAAGGCCTGTACGTGGCTCCCGGACTTTAGTCCAGAATTTTACTTACTACGCCGGCACCTACGGTTCGGCCACCTTCACGGATGGCAAAACGAAGTCCTTCTTCCATGGCTACCGGCTGTATCA
>Ga0207421_10005212_pt1 | contig 14666 bp, 11 predicted proteins | sample SodLakKL_010_SED_4_FD_187542 | JGI IMG/M metagenome (GOLD analysis project Ga0207421, IMG submission 187542) | Alkaline sediment microbial communities from Lake Tanatar, Kulunda Steppe, Russia - 8KL_010_SED (SPAdes) (version 2) | ecosystem: Environmental > Aquatic > Non-marine Saline and...
GTCGTTGATGTGACAGTGACTCAAGATCCAGAAACGATGAACTACATCGAAGGTGAAGAACTCGATCTTACAGGTCTAGAAGTTGAGGTAGAATGGGAAATTGAAGGTACTGAGACGCTGACCTGGCCGGAGGATAGTGATGAATTGGTAGCTGATCCTGCTGATGGTACTACATTGACATTAGATCATGACGGACAAGCTATAGAGGTGTGGCATGAGAGTGATGAAGAGACTACTGACACTACCGATCAGACATTGACGGTAGATGATGATTACGTCGTTAATGTGGAGGTCATAGAAGATCCAGATCAGATGAGCTACATCGAAGGAGAAGAGTTAGATCTTGCAGGTTCGGAAGTTGAGGTGGAATGGAAAGTGGCAGATACTGAGACACTGAGCTGGCCGGACGATAGTGACGATTTAGAGACTGATCCATCTGATGGTACTACATTGACATTAGATCATGACGGACAATCTATAGAGGTGTGGCATGAGAGTGATGAAGAGATTACAGACACTACTGATCAGAAATTGACGGTAGATGATGATTACGTTGTTAATGTGGAGGTCATAGAAGATCCAGATCAGATGAACTACATCGAAGGAGAAGAACTCGACCTTACCGGCTTGACAGTTGAGGTGGAATGGGATGTCGATGGAATCGAGACGCTGACCTGGCCTGAAGAAGAGGATGTACTGGTAGCTGATCCCGTCGAGGGTACGGTGTTAGAACTAGAAGATGATGGAGAAACTATCGAAGTTTGGCACGTTGACAGAGAAGATGAAACAGTAATCGATGAAACAGATCCATTGAGCGTTGAAGATGACTACATTGTTGACGTGACGGTGACTCAAGATCCAGATACGATGGAATACGTCGAAGGAGAAGAACTCGACCTTACCGGCTTGACAGTAGATGTAGAGTTAGAGGTAGCGGGAACTGAGACGATGACTTGGGTAGAAAATAGTGATGAATTAGAGACCGATCCTGCTCATGGTATTGAATTAACTCTTGATCATGACGGAACGACCATAGAAGTTTGGCACGTTGATAAAGAAGATGAACTAGATGAAACGAGTCCATTGACTGTTGAAGAGCCAGAAAGATACAATGTAGTATTGGGAGCTCTTATCGGAGAAGGATCGGTTGAAGTGGGGGAAGAGGAGTTAGAAGAGGAGGATACCTCAATAAAAATCGAGAGCGGAACTACGGTGACTATAAGTGCCAATCCTGCTGAGGGATGGAGATTTGAAGAATGGGGTGGAGATGCAATAGATGAGAGAGATGAGAATTTCGAAATCACCATAGAGGATGATTATGATATCGAAGTCACTTTTATCGAGCTGGCATATTTTGAAGTGGAGATCATTGGTTATTCAGAAAATGTTGTAGAGGGGGAAGAACTCAATGTTACCGTAGAAGTTAACAATAGTGGCGGTGAAGAAGCCGCACAAACTATAGAATTATTTGATTTTGACAACGAGGTTGTGGATGACAAGGAGATCAGTTTATATCCAGAAGAAGATCCAGTGAAAATTGATCTTACCTGGAATACAGATAAAGGAGCAGAATCAGGCGATGGAGACGCCGGCACCGGAGATCTAAAGGTAGGGAGTGATGATGATATAGATTCTTTCGAAGCAAAAATTTTGACTAGACCTTACTTTTTGATAGAAGAAATCGAAATAGAAGATGACGTGGTTGTAGATCAGGAAACAGATGTGAATGTAACTATAGAGAACAAGGGTGAAGCTGAAGCTACACAAAAAATTTCAGTTATGATTTTTGTAGAGGAAGAGGAATCTATACTAGCCGAATTTGATCCAGTTTCGGAGCCTTTATCGGAAATCAGCAAAAATGTAACGTTGAGTGGGGAAGAGAAAAGCGAGGCAATTTTCCCTTGGACTCCGGAAGAACCTGGTGAATATGAAGCTGCTGTGGCTACTGAAGACGATACCGCGAGCATCCCTTCTTTGATCGAAGTAGACGATCCTAAAGAAGAAGAGGAGGAAGATACTGATTCCTTTTTCTCTGTAGATAGAGAAACATTCTTACCCAGTTTAGCAGTCCTGTTAGTCATACCTCTCATTGGAGTCTTTTTAGTAATACGGAAAAGCCCCTCAATTGTCCAGGTGAAAGCACCTAAAGACAGAATCGAGAATGTTCGCGGAAAAAGATATATCTATCAATTCACCCTAGATAGATCTGGAAAAGGTGAAGAGACCTTTGATTTAGAAGCGAGATCTTCTAATAAAGGATGGCGAGTTGCAATACCTACCGATGAGATTTCGATATCAGGTGATAGTGAAGTTTCCATACCTGTTAAAGTTTTCATACCTAGGGAAGTTGAGCATGAAGAAAAATCAAAGATCATGTTATCTGCAGTTTCTAAAGAAGATAATGATGTATCGGATTATGATTACAATAGGGTGGTTTACAGATCTATAGAAACTGAATTAGAAAGTTCCCACGAGGAGAAAATCGCTAAAGGAAAGAGATCTGAAACTGTTGATGAAGGAGTTAAAGAGGAAGAGTTAGAAGAGGAAGAGCAAGAAGAGGAAGCGGAAGAAGAAGCTGAGGAGCTTACAAAAGAGGAAGCTATAGAAGAATTAAGTCAGATAAAAGGAATCGGGAAATCAAAGGCTGAATTGCTGTATGAAAATGGATATAGTTCTTTAGATGATCTGAAAAAAGCATCAAAAGAAGATCTAAAGGATGTTAAAGGTATAGGTCCCACGCTATCTGAGATGATCATAAAATCGGTGGAAGACTGATTTACCCGGACTAGAGAGTTTTGTAACAGATATCATCATTGCTTTCCACTTTCTCTTTATCTAGCATCCTTCTTACGTCTACTATAACGACTTTCTTTTTGTTGTTATCTACGATTTCATTCAGATCAAGATCTTTAAAATCATCGTGTGCGACCGTAATAATGATACCATCGAAATCTTTTATTTCCGCTACTGGCTTCACATCAAATTTTTTTATTTCTTCTTCAGTAAGGTATGGATCGTAACCGTAGACTTCCACCCCGTATTCTCTTAACAACTTAGCTATATCTCCGGCCGGAGATTTTCTTGTATCTGCCACATTTTCTTTGTAGGTCACCCCCATCAAAAGTACTTGTGAACCGTTAATCACTTTACCTACTTCATTCAACCCTTTTACTGTTAATTCTCCAACATGTTTTGGCATGCTGTCATTGATCGAGCGTCCAGCTAGGATAACCTGAGGATGGTGGTCAAGCTGTTTAGCTTTATATACTAGATAATAGGGATCTATCGGTATGCAATGGCCTCCTACCAATCCAGGATGATATATGTGAAAGTTCCATTTAGTCGCGGCGGCATCTAGTACCTCTTTGGTATCTAGATCCATTTTATTAAAGATGACCGAGAGCTCATTCATCAAGGCTATATTGAGATCCCTTTGTACATTTTCGATCACTTTAGCGGCTTCTGCCGTCTTGATATCTGATGTGAGATAAACATCGGTTATCATGCCATATAACTCTCCCAATACTTCACACGTTTTTTTATCCATACCCGATACTATCTTGGTTATTTTATCTATATCATGTTCCTCATCACCAGGATTTACTCTTTCAGGAGAGTATCCTATGAAAAAATCCTCTCCGCATCTCAATCCTGATTCATCCTCCAGAAGTGGTGAACATACTTCCTCAGTAGCTCCCGGATAAACAGTACTCTCATAGACGACGATACTTCCTTTACTCAGGTTTTTCCCAACGGTTTCTGATGCTTCTTGGAGAAAAGATAGATCAGGTTCTTTCGTACCTGTAATAGGCGTAGGAACACAAACTATGACAAAATCGGCCTCACTTATTTTAGAACTATCAGAAGTAAAAATCAAAGATGAAGAATCTTCCTCTTTTAAAGTATCCACCTTCTTTTCATCTATGTCGAAACCTATTGTTTTCAGCTTTTTAGAAAAATGCTCGGCTAAGGGTAGTCCTACGTATCCCAACCCAACTACACATACAACTGCTTCTCTTTCTTTGACCCTATCTTCCAACTCCTCAAGCATCTTAAACACCAGTGATTCAGAAAAAGTTGATAAAATTTAAACATTTGCATTAGTAAAGAAAGAAACATCAGCAACAATTTTTTATCACACCCAAAGTTATCTCTGTACTGCATCCTTAATAAAAAGATGATCGGTGTCTTAAAAAGAGAAAAAAAGCCGTATAGTATATCGTGAATGAGGTGTAAAAAAAGGGGGTATAAAAATTGGATAGAAAGAAAGCGATCGGATTGATCCTCGTCCTTTTCCTGGTAGGGTCATGGTTAGCTGGTATGATGATGGGATTCCATGAGCCCGCCGAGGGGGAGGAATGGGATGTCAGTTCTGTCGCCCCCTTTACTTTCCTTGTGGTTTTTGCTATACCTATTTTCATCTTTTGGAGGGCTAGAACGAAGATATTCTATCTGATGTTCGCCGCAGCGTTGTTCTGGGTTGTGACTCCTGTTTTCTTTGAAGCATTAACTTTTATACTGGTCACTTTGGTTTTGATAGCCCTGATATTCAACTTTATCGCATTCAAAAAAGGTTATATCAGCAAAAAAAAGGCGGCTGCCGTATTTGGAGGAACTATAGTCTTTGGAGCTGCTATATTTTTTTATGTATGGGTAGCTGGAGAAGATGCGATCCAGCCTGGAGGAAGGACGATCCCTGAACATTTTTCAGACGGGATCTCCTATATTTTCCCATGGGAAGAGCTAGGTGGTTTTGCTCAACCAGGGATCATCATATTCTCTTTGATCATTGTATTTGGTGTCGCCTTCTTTTTATCCACTAGATATGACTTACACCGACTCTTTGCAAAATCGGAGAGAAAGGATAAGGGAAAAGAGATCGAAGAAGATATATCGTCAACTGTCGATAAGACATTGGAGGATTTGCGTAAAGGAAAGGATACCAGAAAAACTATAATGAAATGTTATCAACGTATGTCTATGATATTTGAAGAGAAAGGAATCAGGGATGAAGATTATATGACGCCTAGAGAATTTGAGGAGATAGCCGATGAAAATTTAGATGTGACTACTTCAAAGATAAGTCGGATAAGAGAGAGTTTCGAATTAGCAAAATACAGCACTCATGAGTTAGGAGAGAAAGAAAAAGAAAAAGTGATCAGTGATCTTGAGGCTTTGAGAGATGAATTGAGATGAACCGAAATAGGAACAAAACTTTGATACAAAACATAAAAGAATCCATGGGCAATCTCTTCAGCACTAATCCTTATTATCTATTGATTTTACTTGCGCTTATCGGTTTTATCATCATAATAGAGGGTTATCTAGATACCTTTGCAAGGATGTTATCTTTCTTAGTGGTGATTATTTTTGCCTATGGTCTGATCACCTGGTCTCACAGCAGTATTGAAGAAGATGAATTCTGGGAAGATAAAGATGAATTAAGTGAAGAGATCAATCTTCAGGTGCGGGATATAAAAAGAGTGCTAAAACTTGCCTCTGAAGGGAAGGAAAAAAGCCGAGAAAAATTACATAAAAGGATCGAGGAGATCCTTTTCCTCAAATTAAAGGATAAAAAGGATATGTCTAGACAACAGATCCGTGATCTAGCTGAAAAACCAGAGGAGTTACAAGAATTAGTGAACGATAAGATGATATCAGAATTCATATTGTACATGGAGCGAAGTTCTGATAGCTCTGATTCCAACGCGAAAAAGAAAGAAAAAGAGAATTATTATATCGAAAAAATAGAAGGAACTGAGTACAAAGAATATATTAAAAAATTGATGAAAAGGATCGACGAATGGAGTGATGATTGATGATTTTGGGGGAAAATAATCGATGAAGATCAAAAAAACTTATTCTATCTGGATAATTTTATCTGTGACTGGGATCATATTAGGTCATATATTCAGAAGTCCACCATTCTTCATCCTTCCTGTAGCAACTCTAGCCCTGATGGTGGTCTCTACGAGAGTTATGCCTCCTAAAAGACTTTCTGTCTCGATAGATAGAGAATCTGACGAACGGAAGAGGGAGATATACGTTGGTGACGAGATCGAGATGAAAGTAAAGATCGAAAACAATCTAAGAAGATCGTTGATCTTGGAGGTACAGGATATTCTTCCCCCTATGGTCGAAGTGATCGAGGGAAGCAATCATAAAGTGATGAAATTCGATAAAAACGAAGAAAAAGTGTTGAAATACACCTTGAAATGCCCTGTAACTGGGAATATCGAATTAGGTCCTTTAAGGATCAGATACGTAGATCCTTTGAACTTCTTTTCAAAGGAAAGGAACTACGGAGACAAGGTGATCCTCAGGATCCTTCCTAGGGCTCAAGAGATGCAGGGGGTGGACATAAATCCGAGTTATACCAAACATTGGCTGGGTGATATCAAATCTAGAACCATCGGTGTTGGTAGTGACTTCTTTTCTTTAAGGGAATACCATCCTGGAGATGAGATAAGAGATATAAACTGGAAAGCGACAGCTAGATACTTTGACCCTTTCACCAATGAATATGAAGGGGAGAAATCTGGAGATGTCATCCTGGTAGTGGATGGTTACAAAAAGAGCATGGTGGGGACGACCCGTCACAACACCTTGAGAGTATCTATCGACGCCGCCGCGTCTTTGGCGTCATCTATATTGTCTGCAAGGAATCGGCTTGGTTTGATAGTTTCGGGAGAATATGTGAATTGGGTGTATCCAGGCACAGGAAAGAATCATTATCATAAGATACTAGCGAATCTTACCCAGTTTGAAAAAGGTGGGTCTTGGGGTTTAGAGGGAGTAAAAAACTTACTAGAAGATTTCTTTCCTAGGAAGAGTCTGATAATATTCATCTCTCCATTGACTATCATAGGTTTCACAGAGACTATAATCGATCTCTCGCGGAAAGAATACGATGTTATGGTGATATCACCCGATCCTATCAAGATCGAAGAAACTCTTACGGAAGAGAAGGATGAGCTCGCTGAGATGATCTGTGACATTGAGCGGAAAAATATTATCGAGAGATTATGGAACGCAGGAACGGTCGTTGTTGATTGGGATCCGAATGAACCGCTCGAACCTGCTTTAGAGGAGGTGTTAAGATACAAAGAAAAGCGGTAAAACTAGTTTTCTCAAGCTTAACTTTGCTTTTAGGGGTTATAGCTGGAATGATATCAGGAGTTGAATACTCCAGCTTTTTTCCTCTGATTTTTAGCCTAGCGATCGTTATTGGATTTCTAAAAGAGATAACTCAACTGATCGATGCTGGTGTTAGTCTTGGTATACTTTCTTTCATATTTTTGAATAGAAACCTTTTGCCCACGGAAGAGTTCGTTGATGGAGTGATAAATCTCTTATTGATAGTGGCTATCTTATTTTCGTTCGTATCTGCATGGTTTTTTGCTAAGTACATCTTGGCAGTTCAAAATATAGAAGAAAATATGAGGGGAGGAGTCAGAGAGGGAGACAAACCATCATACGAGTTCCCTGCTAGAAATTTAGCCGTATTTGAAATATCTAGTAATCTTTTAGTTGCTGCTATGCTCACCATAGGCGGTTCTTTGATAGGGATATACGTTTCTACAGAACCCTTCCTAGCCTGGCGAACTGAAACAATTATGATGATAGTTTTCTCAGTTTCTCTGTTTTTTGTTATATATGTTATGATGAATATTTTACAAATGAAAGAGGATTGAACCTTTACCATTAGTCGAAATTGATAAAATCAACAATTTTATAAATCATTAGTAATTCGACCAAAGAGTCGAACATGATTGGTGAAAAAATCATAGCCTGCGACTACGAACCGATCGAAAGCTCTGGTTTGAGAAAGTTGGTGTTAGATTGCAAAAGATGTGGAAAAGACCATCATGAGATATCTGATTGTTTATCCGAGATAATCTTAGTTTTAGAAGATGAATATAAAATTGAATCGCTCATAGCGTCAGATCATATAGAAATACAATATGTCGGACCAGGTCTAGATATACTCTTCCAGATAACTGGTATTTCTCGGGAGATTAGAACTTTTTCAACTAGAGATAGTGACAAGGAAAAGTGTAAACGGTGTGGATTCAGACCTTCAAATTTTTATTCACAATTGAGAAAGGATTTTATCGAAGACCCAGGTATCATATATAGTGAATTGAAGAGGGTTTCTGAAAAGCTAGAAAAGGGAGATCATTGTTCGGGATGTAAAGAAACGATAGAAGAGGAACTCGAGATACTTGGTAAAAAAGCTCTATCATTGCGATCCGAGGTATTGAAAGAAGGTTTTGGTATAGTAAAGAAAATGTAAGGTGATCTTTTGGCTTTGAGTGATATTTTAAGCAAGATGGATGAAACAGATAAGAAACAGATAACGAAGGGTTTGAAGAGGACTTTAGAGAAGAAAAAAGATATCAGACCTTCCTTTTCTCAAACTTGGGTTAGACCATACGCCCCTAAGAACGCCCAAAAGATTAAGGAATATGAAATACAAAATACCAAGGTATCTCTGTATAAATTATCCAGTGAAACTGAAGATCTTTATCATGTGATCCCCCCAGAATATGAGATAGATAAAAACAGAGTGAGGATCATATCCTCAGTCAAAGAAACACTCGCCGAACATCATGCTGAGGCTGAGGAATTTACAGATTCTAGCAGAGTTAAAGACTTCATAAAAAAGAAGGGAAAAGAATTGATCCAGCGGAAAGCAGACGAGGCAGGGATAGAACTTGGTGAAAATAGAAAAGAAGAGATAGAAGAACTACAAAAACTATCTCACCTGTTGAGTAAATACACCGCGGGTTATGGGGTTCTAGAAACGATGTTGAACGATTTTAATATCGAGGATATATATGCCGATGCCCCCTCGGAGCAGAACAACGTTTACGTGGAGATCAATACAGATGGAGATATCAGATCTAAATGTAAAACAAATGTTTACCTCTCTTCGAAAGATATGGGTAGTATTATATCAAGGTTCAGGCTGGAGAGTGGTGAACCATTTTCAGAAGCCTATCCCGTTCTGGAAGCAGATCTTGAACAATATGATACTAGGATCACTGCTATCGGAGAACCTCTGAGCTCAGATGGTATAGCTATAGCTTTGAGAAGAAGGGTGACAGAGCCTTGGACTTTACCAAAGTTGATAAGGATGGGCAGTCTGACCCCTCTTTCAGCAGGTCTTTTATCCTTTCTGATCGATGGAAGAAGCACGATTCTTGTTGCCGGTAGCAGAGGAGCTGGTAAGACAACCCTGTTAGGCGCATTGATGCTCGAATTCCCTATGAGTCAAAGGATATTGACGATAGAGGATACCAGGGAACTTCCAACACAAGGGATGCAGTCAATAGGATACAATATTCAGAGCCTGATGTCTGCTTCTGGTGTATCAAAGGGCGAGATGGAGGCCGAGGAAGTGCTGAGGGTTTCTTTGAGATTAGGTGAATCTGCTATAGTTATGGGTGAGGTGAGAGGTAAAGAGGCTAAAACGCTGTACGAGGCGATGAGAGCAGGGACGGCTGGTAGTGCAGTGATGGGTACTATACACGGTAATTCAGCCGAAGGAGTATATGATAGAGTCGTTCATGATATAGGGATAGCCGAGGAAAGTTTCGCTGCTACTGATATCGTAGTTATAGCTGGCATTGTCAGGCCGGGCGGTGTGCAGAAACGGGAAAGAAAGGTGACTCAGATCTCGGAGTACAGTGATAAACGATTTTCTGACTTGATGAGATACGATGGAGAGTTGGATCCAACTGATTTTTTTAAGAGGAATTCAGAAAAGATAGGTGAGATAGCTAGGTCGTGGGGATTGAACTACAATGAGGCGATAGAGAATATCAGGTTAAGAGCAAGGATAAGAGAGAAGATGGTGGAGGTATCAAAGGAGAAAAAAGATGATAGAATATTGAAGGCAGGATGGGTCTCCAAGTCGAACACTAAATTTTGGAATCTAATATCAAGACACGGTCCTGAAGAGAACTATGAGAGGATAGAAAAGGAATGGATGCGGTGGTTCGAAGAGAGGACCAAATATGCATGATACATATGAAAGGGCATGTAAGTGGGTGAACACAAAAGTAGGTCCCGATAGAGAAGATTATAAGAGAAGGAGGGAGGAGGAACGTAAGGAATTTTTAGATAAAAGAAGAAAATATAGAAAGACGAAGGAACGGCTAAAAGAATTGCAGATCTCTAAAGGTAAAAGATCAAAGAAGTACAAAAAAAAGAAGAGAGAGATGAGGAAAGCGAAGAAAAAACTTGAAAAGACAAGATCAAGATATAAAAGGGAGGAGTTCAGGCGGACGATGGCTTTTATCGGAATGGATTTCACTTATGAAGAGGTGATGGTCTTTTCGGTATTTTTAGGTATAGTTTGTTTTATTTCTACTCTTTTCGCTTTTGGTTCGTTCGCTGTTTACTTAGAGTTATCGAAATTGGAAATTATCACTTACGGAGTTCCTCTGATTACTACACTTCCGGCGATAGTTTTTATATTTACTATCGAGTATCCTGAAAGTTTGGAAAAGAGGATGAAGTCTTCAACCATCGGTAAACAACCTCAAGCCATCAATTATATGACGATGTCAATGAGGGTAAAACCCTCCCTGCATAGAGCGGTCTCTTTCGCTGCAAAAAATACCTCTGGTCCTATATCTAATGGATTGAAGCAGATCCTTTGGAAGGTTTATATAGGAGATAAACCCACACTAGAAGAATCGTTCCTTGATTTTGCATTGAAATGGGGTGAGTGGAATGAAGATCTTAAACGTGCTCTCTATTCCGTGAGAGCGTCGCTACTTGAAAAAACCCAGGAAGGCTATAAAAAATCACTTGAGCGAGCCAACGAGATCATGATCCAGGGAACGAAAAAGAAAGTAGAGGATTTCTCAAACTCACTGAAAACACCTACGACTATACTTTTCGCTATAGGAGTTCTTCTGCCCCTCATAATAGCTGCTATGCTCCCTATGCTCTCTCTGATAGAGATAGATTTTGCGGCGATGGGTTTAGGTGAAGGAGATCCTGGAGATGGAGCATCGATAAGTCTGCCTATATTGATAGTTATAATGAACGTTATATGTCCCGGAGCTACATTTTTCTATGCCTATCATATATTGGGGAATAAACCAGGAACAAGAGATCTTCCAGTGATCAGTCATGAAGGAAATAAAAGATTCAACCTGATGGTCTCCCTTTCTATAGCTCTAGCGATCGCGTTATCTATAACCTTTCTTTATGACTTTTTGGGACCCCTCGATCCTATCCCATATATATTCATGGTGGGGATACCTATTTCTTACTACTGCCTATCCACTAGTTATAATCAGAAGAAAAGAAGAGATCGTATCAGAGAAGTCGAAGAAGAATTCCCTGATGCCATTTTTCAGTTAGGGAGCAGGATAGCTGAGGGGACCTCTGTTGAAAGAGCGATATTGAAAGTTTCTAAATCATTGAAAGGCACACTTACAGGGGACCTTTTCAAGAAGATAATCTCGTCTCTTAGAATAAAACATCTCTCATTTAGGGATGTGCTATTCGGCGATGTGGGGCTACTTCAAGAGTATCCATCCCAATTGATCAAGACCACCATGAGGACAGTTGTAGAGATAAGTGAAAAAGATCCAGAAGAAGCTGGAAGGACCATTATGAAGATAGCTAGATATCAGCAGGACCTTAGGGATATGGAGCATGAAGTCAAAAATCAGCTTTCTAAGAGCGTTGAGATGATGAAAGCAACGACCCTGATATTTGCACCGATGATTATGGGGATAGTGGCTTCACTCTATTTCATGCTTGAAGAAGTGTTTTCAGAACTTGGTACGGTCCAATTGGTTTCGCCTGTCTCATTTACCACTATTTTGGGCGTGTACCTAATGATGATGGCCGGTATAGTGACTTATTACACCAAAAGTATTGAGAGCGGGCTGGACCTGATCGAATTCAAATACTCTTTAGGCAAAACTCTCCTGATCAGTATAACGATTTTCTCTATATCATTCTTGATAGGAAAGGCAGCGATCGTGGGGTTCTAACAACACTGTATATCAACTTTCGCCTACCAGTATTATCGTGATATCATTAACGTTGGTTCGACTGTTTATCTCGAGATTATCTTTCAATCCCTCAAAAAAGTTCTGTGAAGCATGTTTCTTTAAAAATTCATCTGGATCTTTCTTTGATCTTTTAACGGTTCTGTGATCTGCTATAGCTCCAGCTTTATCCATCCCATCTATGCCGTCTGAATCGACGCTAGCTACCACGATATCTTTTCTTCCTTTAAGTTCTTTAGCGGCTGACAAAACTAATTCCCGGTTGGGTCCTCCTTTTCCCTTTTCTTCATCAAGACTAACTGTAGTTTCGCCTCCTAGGATTAGAGCTGCTGGAGTTCTTATGGGATTTCCAGACTCTTGTACCTCTTTAGCTATGCCTACCAGCGGTTTAGCGACCTCACTCGCTTCTCCCCTATTGTGTGAGGTGAGAATGATGGTTTTGAAACCTTCTTCTTTGGCTATTTTTTCAGCCTCTTTTAAGGCTGTAAGATTATTACCTATGAGAATATTCGTAGCTTGAACATCTTCTGGCGTCTCTTCAACTGATCCTTCGATCCCTTCTACGAGGTGATTCTTTATTTTACTAGAAGTGTCATCCCAAAGGCCGTATTTCTTCAATACATCAACAGCGTCTTCAAAAGTAGAATCATCAGGGTATGTAGGACCGGAAGCTATCACGCTCATATCGTCTCCGACCACATCTGATATCATGAGGGAGATGAGGTCTCCTTTTCCCTCGCATATCTTTGCGAACCTTCCTCCTTTGACATCAGAAACGTGCTTTCTGACTGAATTTATCTCGTATATATCAGCGCCTGATCTCACCAATCTTTCGTTCAAGTCTTTCATCTCAGAAATGGAGATATCACCGGCGGGTGAAGTGAAAAGAGCGGAACCTCCTCCAGAAATCAAGAAAATTATAAGAGCATTCTCCACTCCGTCTAACTTATCTAAAAATTCTTTGGCAGTTTTGAGATTCTCTTCTGCAGGATATGGATGAGATGCTTCCCTGATGGGGACAGGGCATCGATGATCATCATACGTATGTCCTTTTTTTGTTATCACGAGGCCATCGTCTAGTTTTAATCCATTCAAACCGCTCCCCATCGCTACAGCTGCTTTCCCTATACCGAAGACTAGTATCTTTTCATAATCCTCCTCTGAAAATGTTTTTCCGGCCAATATTATAGTCCCGTTTTCTTTGTTAAAATTACTTTTCACTAATGACTCTGGATCGGTGGCCTCGACTCCTCCTTTTATGATCTTTTTGGCGATAGTCCTCATCTCATCGATCTTCATGGGGATTTCGATTGAAAACCGTCTATTTATGGTTTGCCGAAAAGGGTCTTTCAGGACCAACTATTAAGTAGTCGGAAATCTCTTCTAGTACATGTACGTTAGTGTGATCGGTGGAGATGATGGAAGTGCCTCCGAGGAGGCATGTATGAAGGCTGAACGACTTGGAACAAGATTGGGTGAGAGAGGTCACGTGATCGTTTGCGGGGGAAGAGGCGGTGTGATGAGAGCGGTATGTAGAGGGGCTAAAAAAACCGACGCTACTACGATCGGGATCTTACCTTCCGCGGATAGAGAGGAAGCCAACGAATATGTGGATATACCGATAGTGACCGATCTGGGGATGTTGAGGAACAGTCAAGTCGTGTTGAACGGCGATGTGGTGATAGCTGTAGACGGCGGATATGGAACCCTTTCTGAGATATGTATGGCGAAGAAGTATGAAAAAAAAATTTTAGGGCTAGATACATGGGACGTAGAAGCGGTAGAAAAGTTTGATAACGTAGATGAGATAATAGAAGAATTAGAAAAAATATCGAACTGAGTTATGGACCTAGCTCATCCTGGATATGACTCCTCAAGTCTTCGTCGGTCACGTTGATACAGAAGATGTAATCGTCTTCATCCTTATGCTCTAGACTGACAGAGAAATCTTCGGTATCAAAATAAGAGGGATTGAATTTGAGCATCAGACTTTTATAGATTGTTTTTTCAACTTTTCTTAAGGATTCGATGGATTTAGCTCCTATCAGGGTTTCTATCTCTTTTAGTGCTTCCTTCAGATCTCTCACTGGGCTCTCCCCGTTAGCTATATCGTGGAAAGATTCTTTGATCTTGTCTTCAGCTTTATCCAACTCCTCTTCAGTTCCTTCAAATTCTTTTTCCACTTTTTGTTCATTCATAGAAGCGTCTTCGACCGTCTTCTCCTGCAGTATCTCTTCGTTCTCTTCTACTCTAGGCATCCATTCATCGTATCTCTTTATCTCATCATGATCTGAAACATATTTGATCAATACTTTCTCTAGCCCGAAACACAACTCAGTTATCTCATCCCATGAACCTTCGAGTTTCAGACCAGAATTCGTCTTCTCAACCTCTGTCATCGATTTACTAGTTGAAGAATCCTATATACCTTTTATGTTTAATAGTCACGCATAAGCCCTAATTCCCCGACCTTTTAGGTCGTGGGATACAGGGCGATGAATATCTGTTCTAGCAAATATTTTAGTTGATGAGCGTATTCTCGATCTGGCGGCGCGCCCCTGCGGGGCGCTGTAGGAACCGCCAGGAGTCGAGAAAAAATGACAAGCATGCGTTCATATAGCCACG
>Ga0207421_10005213_pt1 | contig 14664 bp, 12 predicted proteins | sample SodLakKL_010_SED_4_FD_187542 | JGI IMG/M metagenome (GOLD analysis project Ga0207421, IMG submission 187542) | Alkaline sediment microbial communities from Lake Tanatar, Kulunda Steppe, Russia - 8KL_010_SED (SPAdes) (version 2) | ecosystem: Environmental > Aquatic > Non-marine Saline and...
GGCGGTAGAAAGCATGGATAAAGGAGTAGAGAAGGTCCGGGAGGGTTCGGAAGTGGTAATGTCCAACAGTGAAACCTTCCAGAAGATTGTGGAGGAAGTACAAAGGATCGTAACCAAAATTGATGAGGTATCCTCGGCTACCGAGCAGATAAGTTCCGGCAGCCAGGAAATCGCAGCTTCCACCGAAGAGCAGTCCTCTTCCATGGAAGAGGTTACGGCTACCGCCGAGGAACTGAGGGCTTCTGCCGAGGAGCTAAATAAGTCCATGGAACGTTTCAAGTATTCCTAAAGGATACGTTTAAAAGTAAACATTAAAGCTTATGAATCGGGCTGGAGCAAAAAACTCCAGCCCTAATATTGTTCTAATAGCTTAACCATACCGGAGAAATCACTCCAGTAAATCAGCAAATATTGTGGATTGTAAAAGGTATTCCTGTTGGAATTTTTGAGCTAACTGGTAAAGAAATTGCATTAAATAAGGTAATTTTTCCGGTGGGCAATAAAGGTACTCATGCTTTTCAGCCTCAGAAGCCATGTTCTTAAAATAGCCCCATAAATGATGGGCCAGGTTAATCATTGCCTTTTGAGTTACTGGCTTTTCCATAATATGAGATACCTTTTCAATTAAAATCCTTTCTTCTTTTACAGGAAGGTCCCTCTTATCCTTCAAAAAATTTTGTATCTCCTTATAATAATTGTACCCCCGGGCCATTACCGAATACTTATGATGAGCCCAAAAATCACTCCCCCGCCCTGGAAGGGGAATTCGCCCCCGGGAAGAAGATTTCCGATACTTTTCGCCAAGAATCCCAAATTGCTCGGCAGGATGGTCCACATATTCCAGGGTTAATGTACCATTTACCCAGCCTTCTTCTTTACCACAGGGACTGGCATGACGATAACCCCTAAGGACCATTTCCCTCACCGTCAGCTCATGCTTTACAACCAGTTTATCCAGGTTACCCTTCCAGCGAAGGGTTTCTGGATGATAACTATATCCTTTTTTACAGTTGTTTATCACATTATAAAGGGCATGGATCTCCGCGTGCTGCCCTAAAAGACTATTTTTAGCCAGGTATCCAGGATGTATATCCCATACTCTCATTTTATTTCCTTCCTCCCCGTGGCTGTTACAAATTGATCTTCCTTAAAAATATCAACTATTTATTTTCTAACCATTCATATTCATACCGGACCTCTTTTTACCGGACCTCTTTTGCGACCAGACTCTATAGGCAAAAAGAGCAATTATAACCATGGCAGCGACAGCGCTGATAAATACGGGTAATACTACTGGCTCAACGGTAATTCTTTTTAAAGCTATACCTAAAATAGCCCACAGGGAAACCAGGCTTACTGCCAGATCCTGGCGGGTAAATAAAAAAGCCAAGGTAATAAGGGTAGCCGCTGCTATCATAATTACCGTCCAGAAGGACTCAGAAAAGCCGAACCTGTCCCATCCTACATGGACTAAAAGGGCGCTAGCATTAGCTATGGTGGCTATGGTAATCCACCCCAGGTAAACCTGGAAGGGAAGTCCCACCCAGAGTCTTTCCCCAGGGGAGCTTATTCCCCGATCCACCCCCAAATTAAGGTAAATTTTTATAAGGACCATTAACAGGGCTAGCATTATACCCATGGAGGCAAACACCTGAAGATAATGCCAGGCAAATATCCAACCTGCATTTAAGAGGCAGGATAGAAAAAACAGGTACCCTATCCTTCTCAAAAAGGGCATTTCAACCTTCAGGGAGCTAAACAGATCCCGGGCCTGGTACAGGCAGAAACCAAGGAGTAGAAGGTAGATAAGACCCCAAATGGAGAAGGTAAAACCAGCGGGAGTAAATAGGTTGGGATACAGTTCCGAAACTTCTCCCGTAGTCAGGTTATTTAAAGGAAGGGCATTGGCAAGGTAATTAACCGCAACCATCCCAATAAACCCCAGCAGGTTGAGAATCTGTAATTTCCTTTTTCCAATCATTCAAAGCCCCTCCTGATTAGTTTATTTTGATAATATAAAAACACCTTCAAGTAGACACATTTATCATACTACAACATGGTGAATTTTACATTATAATTGGCTTAAGTTTTTTTACTATAAATTATAATAACTGGAACTTAACCTGGAAATAAGAAGGAAAAATGTGCCTTTTGTAGAAGATTATATTATAATAACATAATATCGGAGGAATCCTCTTGCAGATAGTAGATGTTTCTCGGCTTAAAGAAGGGATGACCCTGGCGGCTCCAGTTTATTGCAATTATTCTTACAAAGTTCTTTTGCCCAAGGGCACCACCCTTAACTCCACGCACCTGGAAAAATTAAATAAATTTAAGGCAAAAGGATATTGTATAATACAGGACAGCAATAATTCAGATGAAATTAATATGGATATACTTGAAAAAGTAAGCAATACAAAGGTACGTGAAACTTTTTTAAATACTTACCTTGCTGGGAAGAATTTATATGAAGATGTTGCCCAGGGAAAATATATAGATATAAATCAGGCCAGGGAAGCGGCTAATGACCTTACTGAACAGCTTACCTGTAACAGTAATCTTCTTGCTCAATTAGCCACTATCAAGATAGTTGATGAATATAGTTTTTCCCACATGATAAATGTTGCCATTTATGCTGGTTGCTTTGCCCGAGCCCTGAACTTCACCCATGACCAGGTAAAAGACATATGCCTGGCGGGTCTTTTGCATGATATTGGAAAAGCTAAAATACCTCAGTCAATTTTAAAAAAACCCGGAAAACTAACTGAAGAAGAATTTAAAATTATAAAAAAACACCCGGAGTACGGCTATGAAGAATTAATTGAAATACAGGAAATAAATGAAGACATCCAACAAGGGGTACTTCAACATCATGAGCGGATAAATGGAGAAGGTTACCCATATGGATTAAAAGAAAAAGAAATAAACCTTATTTCTCGGATTATTTCCATTGTTGATGTATATGATGCCTTGACCTCTAACCGTTGTTATCGAAAGGGATTGCTTCCCCATGAGGCTGCTGAAACTTTGATGGGAGGAAGTTCAATTAACGACTTTGACCTGGAGTTAACAAGGATTTTTGTGAAAAGTATCACCTTATACCCGATAGGGACAGAAGTTATGCTTAACACAGGGCAACAGGCTAAAGTAATTGAAGTGCCCCAAAGCTTTCCCCTAAGGCCTAAAATTGAAATTATAGAGCCTGGAAACATGATTTCTGATAGACCCTCACCAAAGCTGGATTTATTAAAAGAAAGGACCGTGTTTATTACCAAAATTATTGCCTGAGTTATTTGCCTTATTAAATAAATATAAGGCAGCTTTTACTGCCTTATATTTATTATAGTCCTATTTTGTTAACAACCTGTTTTAATTACTGTAAGCTTCGTAAGGGATTTCATCCTCAGGAGAAGTTGCTTTTCCTGACTCCTGTTCTTCTATATCGATCAAGCCTTCGTGCCTTTCCCTCAACTCTTTTTCAATGACATCCGATATCACTTTTTTCCTTTCTCCACCTAGAATTTTGTGTACAATTTCTTCTGATATTTTCCAGCTATCCCTTTCCCCTTCCTTTTTCCACTTGGTATAAGAACTACGATCACTTACCTGGGGGAAAAAGCTTTCTGTCCGCATATATTTGACGGTATGGGGCTGGGTTATATAACTTCCTTCAGAATTAATAGAAATGATTAAATCCACTGCTAACCTGTCATCATCTACCTCAACCCCTCGCAAGGTCCTTAAACAGGCACCGATAATATCGTTATCAATTACATATTGGGCATAGGAGGCAGTAAGGGCTCCTTCCAGTAGACCGGCAGCCTCATGAACGAAATTACCTCCAGCCAATGCTGCTAAAACACAATTTTTAGAGCTTTCATAAGCTGCCTGGGCATCAGGAAGCTTAGAATCACTGGTTCCCACCGTGATATAGCAGGGTAATCTATAATAATGAGCCATCTGGGTAATAGCTGCATTCATTATTCCAGATTCAATGCTTCCCATCAAATAAGCCATGGTTTTCATATCCATAGTAGAAGGAACTGCACTGTATAATATGGGAGTACCCGGGTTTTTAAGCTGGCTCAAAATAACTCCCATCAAAGCTTCTGCATTTTGCTGCACCAATGTCCCTGCCAATGTTACGGGAGAAGTAATTCCGGCAATGGGAGCAGTGCTGGTGGCCAGAGGTAACCCCCAGGCGGACACTTCCATAAGGAGTTGGGTCGAAAGTTCATCCATCTTCAAAGGACTGGATATGCTGGTAATAAAGCCTATGAAAGGTCGGCTTAGAAGCTTCTCTACTCCGCCAGCTATATGAGAAGCCATACTTATAACTTCATTTAAGCCTGTTAAAGAATAAATGCCCCCCATAACAGGCTTTGAGCTATAGCAAAGGGAGTGAAAGAATTTGTTTACTTCTACCCGGTTTAAAGGAGCGTCATGAGGATAAACAGGCACAATAAAGAAATCCAGGTAAGCCAGCTTTTCTACTAAAATAGCTATATCAGCTATGTCCCTACAAAAGGAAGGACGTTTTACTCGATCCAGGTCCAAAACGTTTACAGCCATTCCCCCCGTTCCGAAATGGACTCTGGTGCCACCCAGGACTATTTCCCTGCCTTCCTCCTGGCCATAGAAGGTAAACTCTCCAGGAGCCTGCTTTATACATTTTGAAACCAGGCTCCTGGGGATATAAGCTTTGCTTTTCTCTCTATCAATTTTAGCACCATTTTCTTCTAAAAGGTCCAGTGCTGGTTTATAGTCAATTTTAAACCCGGCTTTTTCTAAAACCTCCATAGTCCCTTCATGAATTTTTTTTACTTCATTTTCACTAAGAACTTTATAGTTTCCTCCATGATATATCGGCCTGTTCACTTTTTTGACCCCTCCTTTTCATAGTTTTATATTTATTTTTTTATATTTTATTATATGGGAGCTTTGAAAAAGTAAATGAATAAAATAAATATTTATTTTAGCCTTCCCATATTATTTTAAATCGGCATATTTTTTTTGACTCCTTCAATAATACTTTAGTTTTATCTAAATTTAAAGATATTTTTTTGTTAATTTCAGTTAAAAGATTAAAAGCCCGAGATCGGGCTTTTAGAAATTGGGCTCTAGTCAATGTCAATTACTTTTTTACCTTCCACGCCTTCTTTTTTCTTAGGCAAGATAACTTTTAACACTCCATCCTTAAACTCAGCCTTAATATCTTCCTCTTTTACATTATCTACATAAAAGCTTCTTTGAAGTTCTCCGTAATGACGCTCTTGTCTGATGTAATCCTCTTCTTCCTCTTTTAATTCCTCTTTCCGGTTAGCCTTAACAGTTAAATGATTGTTTTCATAACTTAATTCAATGTCATCTTTTTCTACTCCTGGCAGGTCAACTTCTAAGATATATTCCTTTTCTGTTTCTTTAATATCAGAAGTGAATATACTCTGTCTTGCTGCAGGACTGAAGATATCATCTAATCCTTTGAAAATAGGGTCCATCAAATCATCTCTACCGGCTTTTCTTAAGCCTCTTCCTCTGAAAGGAACTAAATCAAACATCTGGATCCCTCCTTTATTTATATTCTGATTAGATTTTAATATGAAGGTCAAAGTTGGTCAAACTTTTAAGGAGGGGCTCAGTTCCCAATAATTTTCCTTAACTGCACTGTGTATTAATTTATTAAGTTATTTTTGAAAAATCACAGATGTGCTAGCTTTTTTTATTTAAGTTTCATATATTACCTTTGAAGTAATTTGTCATTTTTTTGTTTATGGTCAACAGGCTCAAAAGTAATGGAAAGGTGCTGGGGATCGCAAAGCTCAATTTCATAAGGTTCCATTTCCCGGCCATGGGAGTCTCGAAAAACCCTTAAGGCAGGCCTAAAAGGCAAACCTTCATAATTCCTGGCCACTACTGCAAGCCTGCCATCACTGAGCAGGACTTCCGTACCTGTCGGATAAGGCGCAACCTTCCTGAAGAAGTGCTTTACAACCTCCCTGTCAAAAGACTCACCAGAGCAGCCGAGGAGATATTCCATCGCTTCGGAAGGAGTAAATCCTTTTCGATAGGGTCTATCGGAAATAAGGGCATCATATACATCGGCTACACTCACTATTTGGCTGAAAAGATGAGTTTCTTCTCCCTTCTTACCATGGGGATAACCTGTTCCATTGACTTTTTCATGATGAAAAAGAGCTATAGTGCTTGAAGTTGGTGGAATATCTTCCTTTTCTTTGAGTAAATCATACCCTTCCTGGGAGTGCTTTTTTATTATTTCAAATTCTTCATCATTGAGTTTGCCTGGTTTGTTTAATATTTTTTTAGGAACCCGGGTCTTTCCTACATCATGAAGTAAAGCACCCAGGCCCAGTCTGAACAAATCTCCATGGGTTAAGCCCATAGAAATGCCTGTAATTATTGATAGTATGGTAACATTAACAGAATGATGAAAAGTATAATCGTCAAAACGTTTTAAATCTACCATATCTACAACTAAAGACCTGTCAGACATTATTTCCCTGAGCAGGTCATTCACACCCTTTTTAATGTTCTGGATCTGCTCTCCCGAGAGGCTCATATGCCTTTCTATTGCCTGGAAGCTTTTCTTTACAATATTAATGGAAGCCTGCTTTATCTCTTCAGGAACAACTTCTTTTATTTTTATATCTCGGGTAACCGGATCTTTAACATAGATCCCGTTGTAACCCAGGGCTTCAATTTTATCAATATAGCTTTGCTTTAAAACCACATTATCTTGCAAAAGGACCCTGCCTTCATAACCGTATATTGGTTTTGCCAAAACCTTGCCGGGTTTAACATCTTTGATAGGAGTAAATTTCATACACTATGCCCCTTCCTGCAGGATCAAAAAAACAGCTATACACTGGTGAGTTTTTTTAGTGACCCTTCAAAACTTTAATGTCGAATTAATTTTTAAATAAAGAAATTAAGACCTATATAATAACATCGTAATTTTTTCTTTTAACTTTATATTTTTTATCCAAGGTTTTGTCAATTTATTTTCCATAATGTCGAAAATGTCTAGCAAAATAAGAAATAAAAAATATTCCTGCAGAGCATAGCACTATGGCCGCACCTGAAGGAATATCGTAATTATAAGAAAGAATCAGCCCTGCAAGACCACTGAGAACTCCTACAAATATTGATATAAACAGCATGGAAGGATAATTTTTACTGATCCTTAAACCAGTAGCTGCAGGGATCACCAGCAGGGCAGAGGCCAGGACTACCCCCACTACCCGTACAGATACCACTATGGTAAGAGCCAGGGAAACAAGCAAACTAAAATACAACAGAGTGTAGGGAAGGCCATTCGCCCTGGCCATTTCTTCATCAAAGGAAATAGCCAGGAGCTCTTTGAAAAGAATAGCTATGAACAATAATATAATCACAGAAACAATACCTAAAAACCAGATATCCTGTGCAGTAACCATCAGCACATTACCAAATAAAAGGCTAAATAGTTCCGGGTAATAGCCTTCCTTAAAACTAATTAAGGTAATTCCCAAAGCCATACCGGTAGCAAAAAAAATGCCAATGACTGTATCCCCTTCTAATTTTCCCCTGCCGCTCAGGTAAGCTATGGAAAGAGCAACTATTACGGCAAATATACTTCCGGCATAAAGTGGATTAATTCCCAGGAGCACCCCCAATGCCAGGCCTCCCAATATTGCATGGGAAATCCCCGCTCCCATAAAAGAAAGCTTGTTTAAAACCACAAAAAAAGATTGGGTAGAACATAATAATCCAACCAGAATCACAGCTAAAAAAGCTCTCTGCATAAAACCGTACGTTAGAATATCCATATATTAATCCCTTTTCCTTCCAAATATAGCTTCATATTCGCAGCGGTAAGCCTCCTCCAGGCGGGGACTGTTTATAACATCCCAGGGTCTTCCATGCACATGCATGGTCCTGTTTATGCAGATAAGCTTGTCTACAAACCTTGTTACTAGAGTCAAATCGTGAGAAACCATAACTAAAGTTATATTCTGTTCCTTCTGGAGTTCTTTTAGCATATTGAAAAAGTGAGTTTGGGTGGGAAGGTCCAGGCCGGCATTAGGCTCATCCAAAAGCAATAGGTCGGGATTTTTGCACAGGGCGCGGGCTAAAAATACCCTCTGATGCTGTCCCCCGGAAAGCTCAGAAAAAAGCCTGGAGGACTCCTCCAGCATACCTACTTGATTAAGAGCTTTCCGGGCATCTTCCCGTTGTTCCCGGGTTAAAGGACGCCCCAGAGAAGTAGAAGTAACAAGGCCCATGGAAACAATATCCATAACAGAAAAGGGAAAGTTTTTATGGTAAAGGGGTTTTTGAGGCATGTAGCCTATTTCATCCCTTTTTTCCCCTAATTTCCCAGGCAAAGTCCCAAATACTTCTACTCTACCCCAAGAAGGTTTTACTAAACCTAAAATTAAACGCATAAGACTGGTCTTTCCGGCTCCATTAGGCCCAATTATAGCTACCATTTCTCCCCGTTTTACCTGAATATTAATATCCTGAAGTATTTGACAACCGTTGAGGGAAAGCCCTAAATCTACCGTTTTAATTATTTCTTCTCCCCTGTCACTTGCATTTACCATCAATTATTCCAACGCCTCTCTAAAGATTTCCAGATTATAACGGATAAGTTCTATGTATCCGTCTCTTCCTGATAAATTTTCTCCTCCCAGGGGATCTAATATCTTCACTTTTCCACCTATTTCCTCGGCAATGGTTTCTGCTGCCTTACTGTTAAGCTGGGGTTCAGCAAAAATCACTTTAATATTCTTCTCTTCCGCTAAATCTACCAATTCTGTCAGCCAGCGGGCAGAAGGTTCTTTCCCGGGAAATTCTTCAATAGAAGCAGACTCTTCCAGGCCGTATCGATGGGCAAAGTAATTCCAGGCAGAGTGATAAGAAATAAAACGCCGTCGAGAAAAATTTTTAACCGTTTTTTCAATGTCCTGATGAAGTTGACCAAGTTCTTCCTGAAAACTTTCCAGGTTTTTTCTAAAATAATGGTCATCTTCAGGACTTAATGATTTCAATTCATTATAAACCAGGGGGGCAATGATTTCCTTAACCAGTACCGGATCCATCCAAATATGAGGATCATGAGAACCATGGGAATGACTACAAGCCTGATTATCCAGGTGAATTGGTTCATATTCTAAAATCCATTTTTCTAAATGTTCCATGACTTCTACTTTTGGAACCCCTTCCCCCCTGGCAAGGCCCACTGCCCAATCATCCAGGCCGCCTCCTATATATAACAAAAGACTGGCCTCAGATGTTTTTTTAGCCTGTTCCACGGAAGGCTCAAAGGTATGAGGACTATCCCCGGGAGATAAAAAAGTAGTTACCTCAACCTTCTCTCCACCTATATTATTAATTATGTCCGCCAGAGGGAATATAGTAGTAATAATGTTAATTTCCTCAGAAGCAGTGGGAACCTCCTTCCCCATGTCTTCCCGGGCAGTTTCATTTACTCTGGGGCCACAGCCTACTGTCGATATGATTAAGATACAGGTTACAAGTAAAGCCATCCCTTTTTTTAGGAACATAATTTTATATTCCTCCTTAATTCATAAACCAGGTATATTTTATTATTTATTCTGGAATATATTATTACAAATATCTTTTTATGTCAATTTTTTGTTTTTTAAGCTACTACTATTCATAGAATTGACATAAGTTAATTAGGCAGGTATAATAAAATCAGAAAGCGCCTGTAGCTCAGGGGATAGAGCAACGGATTCCTAATCCGTGGGCCGCACGTTCGAATCGTGCCAGGCGCACCATTTTAGAAGGGTAAGCTGCCCCATTTTAAAAGGACTTTTAAAGGGGCAGCTTTTTTTGACTTTTAACTTATAAAGATAAACCACCCGAAATGCCTGCTCATATAAGAAATAATGGACTTTATGAGGATGACCATATCTATTCCCTGCTCCACACATGATTACAGCTGCTTCTGGGTTTACTGCACTTAGAAAAGAAGTAGTAGTGCTTGTCCTGCTGCCGTGGTGACCAACCTTTAGAATAGTGCTATCAAGAGCATAGTCTCGATTAATTTTAATGCTAGTTAAAAGCCCTGTCTAATGTTTCACTTAACTGCTCAAGGTCATAAGGTTTTTTAATAAATCCTTTGAACCCGAAGTCATTACAGTTGACCTCTGCCAAATCTTCGCTATACCCTGTAGTGATGATTGCATTAATTCCAGGATACAGGTTATTTAGTATGCTCATTGCCTGTTTCCCACCCATTCCCCCAGGAATAGTGAGGTCTAATATGACAATATCATAGGGATTATTCAATTCCATCATTTTTTTATATATCTCAATGGCTTCTTCCCCGTGGCTTGCAAAATCAACCTGGTATCCCAGAAATGTCAGCATCTCACCCAGAACATTTCTAATGCCTTCTTCATCATCCATAACCAGGATCCTTCCTCTTCCTTTAATAATAGTTTTACTCTTTTTTTCCTCTTCAAGGGTTTTATCCAATGATGCCGGGAGATAAATAAAGAAAGTAGTTCCAACTCCTGGTTCTGATTCCACTTTAATAAAGCCGCCATGTCTTTTTACTATGGAATAGGAAGTAGCCAAACCCAGGCCACTACCCTCTACTTTTGTAGAAAAATACGGGTCAAATATCTTTTTGAGGTTTTTCTTTTCAATTCCGATTCCGCTGTCTTGTATTATCACCTTTACATATCGCCCTTTACTTAATATTAACTCTGGAACATCCTCCAACTCTTCAATAACTACATTTTCTGCTTTGATCTGGATGAACCCACCATCAGGCATGGCATGAATTGCATTTATGGTCAGGTTGTTGATTACCTGGCTGATCTGACCCACATCAACATTCACAAAATAAAGATCATTGGGAAAACTATAGATGCACCGAACATTCGTCCCACATAAAATAAACTGAGTGGTGTCACGGATTAAATCCCCGGTAGAAACGGTATTCTTAATGGGGTCTCCCCCCTTGGCAAAAGTATGAAGTTGCTTCGTTAATTCTTTCGCCTGTTGAACCGCCTGCTCCGCGCTTTTCAGCCTTTTATATGTTTTATCTTCTTCTTTAATCTCTTTTAAAGAAAGGGAGATGTTTCCCAGCACAATAGCCATGATATTGTTGAAGTCATGGGCGATTCCCCCTGTTAAAAGACTCAGGGATTCAAGTTTATCTGCCTTCATAATCTCTTGCTCAATTTTTTTTCGCCTGGTCATGTCAAGAGCGATAATTTGAGCGGCCCGTTCCCCCCGGTAGATGCTTGGAATGATAATTAGCTCCGTGTCAACTACTTTTTCCGTTAACGTTATTATTTTAGCCGTAAGCCTTACACTGCTGTCACTTTCTTTTTCTAGCGTATTTAACTTCTCAATAAATACTTCCCTGTATTCTGGAAGAAGGAATTCAAAAAAATGCTTGCCAAAAAGTTCCTCAGCACTTGCTCCCAAAAGGTTGGCCGCAGTCGTATTGGCAAAAAGAATCCCCTCTTTATTATAATTTAATAATGCTACGGGCATAAGTTCAACGGTTCTTCGAAAGTACTCCTCGTTTTCTTTTACTCTTTTTTGGGCTTCCTTTAATTCCGTTATTTGTCTGGCAATCACCCTGACTCCCGAAACAGCCCCGCCTTTTTCAAATACAGGCGTCACAGTGTATTCATATGTTTCAATAACTCCATCGGGCAATGGGAGGGTTATTTCTGAGCTGACTAAGCTTTTTGTGGCAATCACCTGCCTGAATAATCCCTCCCACTGCTGAACAGCATCTTCTGGGAACCCCAGGTCTCGAAGGCTCTTCCCAGTAAATTCATGGGATTCCAGTCCTAACCTGAGGCTGGCACTTTGGTTCACCCCAGTATGTCGAAACTCTTTGTCAAAGCTTACAATAATATCAGAGGTGCTATTCAGCAGCGTGCGATACCTTTTCTCACTTTGGTCTCGTTCCATCCTGGCGAACATTACGGGGGCAATAACCTCCGCAATACTTTCAAGCATGTCCAATTCATGATCTCCATAACCTTCTTTTCTATTAGCCACTTCGAATAGACCGATGGTTTCTCCTCGAAAGATTATGGGAACGGCCAGCACATTTTTTATTTCAACATGCCCTTGAGGCAAGTCTTTAATGTAGTTATCCCTAAGCCCCCTCTTTTCAGTAATCGCCCTGCCCCATATGCTCTTGCCCCATGTTTCTTTTGGAAAATATATAGTTTTATCAGTCATCTGACATTTTTCCCAAATGTCCCTGGTCAAGCTGGGAATTACTAAGGCTCCGTTCTCTTCGATATACCCAAAAACTCCGTACCTACTTTTGGTCAGGCGGAGCAAGACTTCCAAAACTTCTCCGTACATATCCTCATCATTAGCGGTTAAAATGGTTTGAAGAATTTCGTTCAGAGTGGTTGGATCCAGCACAATTTTTCACTCCTATTTATTAAAATGTTATTGCTTCATATAACCCGAAATTTCATCTATCTTAACAGTTATTAAAGAATCTATTCTGCATTTTTCAAAAATTACCTTGTTAATTTTTGTAATGTTTTGTCGAAGCGCAAATATTTACTATAAAAATTTTAATACAGATAGAACTAATTGGCTGATAATATTTAATCTATACGAAGCAAAATGTTATTTATTGTTATATATTGGCCTTTATTTGATTTTATTGCTATATATTTCTATTTTGCTATTGGCAAAAATGACAGAAAGTGTTATACCTATTTTGCTTTAATTGTTTAATATTGTATTGAAAACGAGGAGGAATTTAGTGGAAATCAACAGGGATAGTAAGAAAAGTCGATGATCTTGGTAGAATTGTATTGCCTATCGAATTAAGAAGAATTATGGGGATTAATATCAAAGATCCTATGGCGATATATGTAAACGGAGAAAAGATAGTTTTAAGAAAATACTACCTTACACTGCTCTTCGGTTATTTTGATCAAATGATAGGCCTGCTTGTAGGCTTCTTGATAAGCTTCTTCTGGTGGAAGCTGAAGAAGCGCTTTTTCATAAATATCTTTAATCCTTTCCCTGGACACCTGCATATTAAAATCTCCTTTGGAGCTTAATATCCCGCTTTCAGTTTGTTTTACTTCTATTCCTTTATTTTTAAGCTCTTCTTTCACATTTTCTGCAACTTCTTTAAGTAGCTTTTCTAAAACTTTTTCCATTGTTAACCCTCCCAATTAAAATTTTTCAAAAAAAAGATGCCTTAGCATCTATTAACTACAAAGGCACCGCTGCTTTTATCTTTGTCCCCTCTCCCGGGGCGCTATCTACGTCAATTTTTCCTTCCAGGATAGTTATTCTTTCCTGTATCCCTGCCAGGCCATAATGTTCGCCCTCGTGGTTTTTAAGCGTCTGATTTATATCAAAACCTTTTCCGTTATCTTTGACCGTCAAATTGACCTGTTTTTCCATGAATTCTATTTTTACTGTTGCATGAGTAGCGGAAGCATGTTTCCTGGTATTTGTCAATGCTTCCTGGACTATGCGAAAAATGGCTAAGTCTATTGCAACCGGTGTTTTGTTTTCTTCTCCCTTTACAACCAGCTCAACTGGTATGGTATACTTTTCCTGGTAATTTTCTATAAACCTCTTTAGCGTAGGGACAATTCCCAGGTCATCCAGAGTCATCGGGCGCAGGTCAAAAATTATCCTTCTTAGCTCCTGCATAATCTCTTGGGCAGTCTTTTTTAAGCCCGACAGCTCTCCTGTTGCTTCTTCAGATTCATTAACGGACAATCTTTCGCATAGTTCGGCTCTTGTGACAATACTAGCAAGACCCTGGGCTGGGCCGTCGTGTATTTCCCGCGCTACCCTTTTTCGTTCCTCCTCCTGAGCCTTCATAACTTGAAAAGCCAACATCTGTCGTTGGTGTATTTCGCCAAGTTGAGAGGTTAGGTCCCCCAGATCTGAAGTAAGATATTCCAGGACCACGCTTACCTGTGTGACCAATGTTTCTGCTTTGTTCATGGTTTTGTAGAGCTTTCTCAGGGCGATTTCCAGCTCGTCGCGTTTTTTTCTTAAGTAAACCTCTCGCTCCCTTTTCTGGAAAAGAGTTTTTTGGACGGCTTGTGTTTTTTCATAAGCTTCCTTGATATCTTCTTCGCTATATCTGCTAAAGTTACGATTTACCTTCATAAGATGGAGCCGGGCTTCCCTTTCCTTTTTTTCAAAGCTATCAACCTCTTTTATAATCTTATTGACCTCTTTTTTGGTTTCCTGGAGCTCTTTTTGCATTCTATAATATTCAGCCCTGGTGGTATCGGCAATCTCGTATATTTCTTTTTTGCTTGACTCTACGGCTTTTATGGTTTTGTTGATTATCTCATCCAGAATTTTTAAGTCTACCTTTTTCAGTTGCGTTACCATAAGCTCTCCCCCTCTAGTTGTTTTGCACCTGGAAATATATGTTATGCTATATTTTTCTGGATATTTTAGACTATTTCTCGGTGTACTTTTTCATATCGTCTAGGTATTGGCTGAAGTTTAATGTTTTTGGTAAAAATTCATCCCACCTCTAAATAAATAATAAGGGGGCTTTTTTATTAATTTTTCCGCCTCCCCTGTATTTTGTTTTTATTCACAAGTTTAAATTATAATATTTTTTACCTATGAAAACCAGCTGGAAATTTTTAG
>Ga0207421_10005217_pt1 | contig 14652 bp, 6 predicted proteins | sample SodLakKL_010_SED_4_FD_187542 | JGI IMG/M metagenome (GOLD analysis project Ga0207421, IMG submission 187542) | Alkaline sediment microbial communities from Lake Tanatar, Kulunda Steppe, Russia - 8KL_010_SED (SPAdes) (version 2) | ecosystem: Environmental > Aquatic > Non-marine Saline and...
GCATCGCACACTAAAACGAACACCTGTCATCACTTTTGCCCCTTTTTCAAAGGCAAGGTCAAAAGCAAAGGCAATTACAAAAGAAAGGAGCATAAAAGTGATGATCCATCAAACAATATTATGAAATCATGTTTAACACATATGAGTGTCATTTCTTTTTTCCATCCCACGGTGTATTTTTCCAGTTATAGGTATTTAAAACACCTATTTTTTTTGAACCGTAGGTTAAATATCAAACATGGGTGTAAAAACAACATAAATTATTATGATACAAATTATGATTGCTGTTATTTGCCATCAACAAACATTCGCCACCCAGCAAACAATGCTTCTGGACTGTTTCGAACACAGTTTAGCAAACTTTTAATGAAAAAACTAACTGAAAAACAAACGTTTTTATTTTTTAATGGTCAATTGATTAAATTAAAACAAAATAATTGTTTGTTTTCAAAAAAAGTTTTTTTTGGCGCTTCGGTTACAATTAAATTAACTCAGTTTTGTGTTAGTTTTAGTCGAAGCTGTTATGTGAAACCTATATTAAATGTTACCTCAACTTCAACCAGGTTTTATAATAATGGGAACCGGTCGGAACATAAGTGTATCAACATAATAAGTCAAACACCCAATAGAAATCAAGCTTTGAATACTTTGTATGTTTTAAGACCCTTATTACCGATTAGGCGATTGGTTATTACGCAGTTTATCCAACATCTCGATTTACCGATTTCACTTGATAAAAGTAACCAAGATTTAACAATTTCGCGTAACTATATGCGCAAAAAAATAATACCTATATTAAAATTAATTAATCCACAATGTGAACAAAATATTTATAAATTTTCTCAAATCGCAAACTTTTATTTTGAAACACATCCAAAAAAAAATCAAATGTGCCCACCGAGTTTATTGGTTTATTTTCTGTGATATGTCCCTTCCCTTCCCTTGTACCCAGAATACGCCAAACTTTTGTCTCTTCCCTTGCCCTTGCTTTTACCCTGTTTTATAATTAAAAAAAAAGCTAGGGGCACAAAGATTCTGCGCAAGCCTTTGTTTTTTTAATAAAAAATTTTTTAAATTTGCATAAATTCGTTTTTTAATTAATATAGGTAATGAGAAGAAAAACTTTAAACGTAACCTTGACTTTTGCTTTGAACCCTATTTCTTTTGCCTTTTTGTTTTTTTAAAGCAAACAATTGCTTGCTTTTTAAGAAGCAAGGTTAATAAAAAAAAAAGGCCAAAGCTTTGTTCCCCATAATGGAGATACTAATGAAGAAACTTCCTTTGTTTCAAATGAAATTGCGTAACTTCCTTTGAACTTTTGCCCCCCAGTTTTATTACCCTTACCTCTTGCTTCTTTTATTTTTTATTATAACAAACCTTCGAAGCGCAATTTCAATTGAAAAGCTCGCCTCTTCCCTTGCCCTTGCTTTTGCCAGGTCAAAAGTAAGCAGAACTTCTCCCATGCTTTTGCGCAAGGGTGCGCAAGCCTTTGGAATTAAAACCAAAGTTTTTATTACTTTTGCCCTGGCAAAAGCAAGGGCAAAAGGTAAGAAAAATACTCCAGAACCTTTGCGCAATTTTTCCGTCCGAAAAAATTCGTACAAAAGGGAAAGCGGAAGGCGGACGGCAGAAAGCGGAAGGCGGTTTTTTTTTGCGGAAAGCGGAAGGCGTAAGTCGGAAGGCGTAAGTCGGAAGTCGGAAGGCCGAAGGCCAAAGGCCGAAGGCGGGAAGGGAAAAGGCAGAAACAAAAGCTTGTGCAGAAGCAAGGCAAGGGAGGCCAAAGTTCTGCCTACTTTTGCCCTGGCAAAAGAAAAGGTGGCTACAAAGTTTTGGATACAAGGGTAATAAAACGAAGGGTTTTTAAGGTTTTAAACAATGTATATCATTTTTTATGTATTTTTATCTTTTAGCAAAAGTTTGACCCTTTAATGTTTGCTTTTACAAGTCAAAGCAATCGGGATTCTAGGCAACTTTTACGTTAAACCTAAAAACTCAAGTTCTAACTATTAAAAAAGCCTTCAGTATATAAGCTCAGTTAACAAAGCAAAAAATTTCAAGGCTTTTTTTATTTCAAAAAATGTTTTTAATTGACTTGAATCTAATACAATCAACCCTTTATGTTTCGAATAAAAAATTTATTATTAGTCATATGTATGATGTTATTTCAGTTCGCAACGGTTAATGCAGCATTTGCTTATCCTATTTTTGCACAACAAAATTACCAAAATCCACGTGAACCTAATGGACGAATTGTTTGTGCTAATTGTCATTTAGCGCAATTGCCGGCTGAATTAGAAGTACCACAGGCAGTTTTACCCGATAGTGTATTTGAAGCAACGATTAAAATTCCTTACGACCAATCCGTACAACAAGTTCAATCTAATGGTAAAAAAGGCAATTTAAATGTTGGAATGGTTTTAATCTTACCAAATGGTTTTACATTAGCTCCAGCTGAGCGTGTACCCGAAGAAATTAAAGCTAAAGTCGGAGACCTTTATTATCAACCTTATAGTGACAGTCAACCAAATATTTTAGTCGTTGGTCCACTACCGGGTAATAAATACAATGAAATGGTTGTTCCTATCTTAACTCCGGACCCAGAAAAAGATAAAAGCGTCAATTATTTAAAATATCCATTTTATTTAGGAGCTAATCGTGGGCGTGGACAACTTTATCCTGATGGATCTAAAAGTAATAATAATATTTTTACTGCTTCGGCAACAGGAAAAGTAGTTGAAATAACCGTTGCTAAAAAATCAACAAGTGTTACAATTGAATTAGAAAATGGACAAACCGTGATTGATAAAATTCCAGCCGGTCCAACACTTCTTATTCGTGAAGGCCAGATGGTTAAAGCGGATCAACCATTAACAAATAACCCAAACGTTGGTGGATTTGGGCAAGCTGAAACAGAAGTAGTATTACAGGATCCCGTTCGGATTCAAGGTCTAATCGCTTTTTTAGGTGGTATTTTGCTTACACAAATTTTCCTTGTGTTAAAGAAAAAACAGGTCGAAAAAGTACAATTAGCAGAAATGAATTTTTAAAGCACTTTTATTTTTTTTGTACGAAGAACTTTGTCCTCGTAGGACAAAGTTCTGCGTACAAGAGGCGTACGCAAAATCATGGGGCCCTCACTTTTTTAAAAACAAAGGGTTAGAAAATAGAAAATTATCAGCAAAATTAAGGTACACAACTAGAAAATTAAGACAGAAACTTTTAGTGTGCGGTCTACAGGTTTAACCTGTAGACCGCACACAACACACACATTTCAACTCAAACTTTTGCCCTTGCTTTTTATTAGCTCCCTTGAGCAGTATTTTAGTAAAAAACAAAGGTAGAAGTTAAACTTGCCTGTTTTACTAAATCGAAGTTGTAAGGTTTTTTGCTATAAATCTTCTTAAAAAGCAAGCCAAAGGCAAAAAGTTTCAATCTAATTATGTAATAAAAACTGTTTATAAATTCATCATTCTAATAATGCAATCAAAAAGTACCATAATGCAATCTTACATTAAATAAAATGTTTTAATCAAAAAATAAAAAAGGATACCTGGTTGACAACATTTTTTTTTAATAATAAAATTAATGGGGGGGAAAGGGAAAGGGAAAAAGGTTAGGTAAAGGTAAGGGTAAGGGTAAGGGGGGGCAAAACAACAGCACAGTGGAGTCATAACTGTTTTTATTATTAAAAAGAAATATTAATCATTGGAAAATCAATAATTTGTAAATGGATTAGTGACAAAAAAATGGTTATATCTGTTTTAATCTTTAAAACAGAATATTTAAACATAAAAACTCAATAACTTGAAAATGGATTAGTAACAAATAAATGATTAAAACTATCTGTTTTAATTTTTAAAACAGAATATTTAAACATAAAAAACCACTAACTTGAAAATCAATCATTGAAAACTATCTGTTTTAATCTTTAAAACATAATATTTAAACATAAAAACTCAATAACTTGAAAATCAATCATTAGGAAATCTATAACTTGAAAATCGATTAGTGACAAAAAAATCATTGAAAAACCATAACTTGAAAAATAAATAACATAAAACTTAATCACTAAAATTAAAAGCAATATAAACAAAAAAGTAATTCAGCCTTTTTTTATTAGGCTAATAAAAAATTGGCCATTAGAAATTTTTTGCCCTTCATTTACTTTGAAACAAAAAAGATTTCGTAATCAAGGGCAAAGGCTTGCGCAGAAGCGTTGTCCAGGTATTAACAAGTGTTTATTAATTGATTAATTTTGAAATTTAATGCAATTGAATTCTTTCATTAATCAATTAAATTTAGTGAGTTATTGCATTCAGTTATGGTGTTTGCTTATGAAAAGTGTGTCAAACTGATTGTCAATTTATTAATTTGACAAATTTTATGAATTTGATATAATATTTCAATGCTCCGAATCTTCTTTAAAAAAGTTACAGGTTATGTAAATTGCGTTTAATACGAGCATTCAATGGTTAGGGTTTAACAATGAGACTTGGCATTGTTATAACAAATAAAAAACCATATTTATTAAATCAAAACGTCGTACAAAATTTTAGAAAGTAAGCGACCCTAAAAAAAAAAATCAAAACCTATGTTAGGTATCACCCAATTAACCAATATACCCCGGGCATAATGGGATTGGTTAATGGCTAATATAATGGCTAATACCCAACCTGATTGGAATCAGTTTTTTAGAACCGACCGCTCCCGGGCTTTACTATAATCCACTTGGATCAGTAACTACACTGATTGGTTCTCGGTCTCGGAGATTACTAATGTAGTTAATTTAGTAAACTACCTGAATCCTTTACCGGTTCTGGGTTTGGGTTTGTTCGACCACGGGGAGATCAATATTGATCATCCACAACGGGTTCAGTTGCTTGAGTATTTAACTGAACCCAACATTCGCACGTCTCCAACGTGCTTAAGAATTCCGGATTCAATCCCTAATACGTTGGAGCCAATAATCTCTAACACGGTAGGGCCAATAATCTCTAACACGGTAGGGCTAATAATCTCTAACACGTTAGAGCCAATACTCAACAAACCCTTAAACAAAGCAATGTGTTCTGGAAATCCTTTATCATTTAAGTGATTATAAGGATATTTTTGTGTATGAACTTCCCACGGAAAAGTTGGTTCCAACAATGAACCAAGCCAAGGCGGTAATAGCAAATTACCCCCTAAACCCTAAATGCGTCCATAGAAGACTTGGTTCTAATCATAAACCGGACCAACGACACAACCGGCAATTACCCCCACCAACTATTCGAAGGCAGAACGTTCAAACATATAGTTTCTCATTCTGTGGAATTAGAGCCAGTTTCTCATTCTGTGGAATTAAAGCCCTGCGATTTGACTGACGGCCAAGTCTCCTATTGGAAACGCGTTGCGATTATTGGGGGAGTAAAGCTTCTGGCTTTTTTAGCTATTAAAAAAGTCACTAAGTTATACCAATCCATGCGGCAAAAATAAATATTGCCAAATGTATATTTGGACAATGTCGATGTAACATCGACATCTATAACCAAATTTGTCTGTCAGCGGACTGAAGTCGATCTGTCTAATTTTAAGCGTTTTGAGTGGACTGATGATCAAATTCACTTTGAATTTGAAGCTGAATATAATTTGGTGAGTTCCAATGCGGAACTCACCCGGGCCCTTAAAATTGGTTTTAAAGGCTTGTATAGAGTTAATTAAAGTTGTTGGTAGTGAAATTTTTATATAAAAAAGCTTTAGCTTTTTTATACAAAAAACGGCTACTTCTAGATAGCCGCACGCAAAAGGTCCTAGGAAAGGTCCTAGGCTTTGTTTTGTCTGCTTATTTGAGTAAACGTTTAAAATTAAAAGCAGCAAAGAAAACCCAATTAATTGGGTTTTTATGTAAAATTCTAGTAATAATAATTACTAGAATTTTCTATACTTTAGTTTCTAAAACCATCTGCAACATAACATATAGGCCATATGACATATTTTTTTTGGTACAAACCACTTTTTGTGGTTTTAGAATAGTTTACGTAAGTGTAAATTACTAGAGTTTTCTATACTTTAGTTTCTAAAACCATCTGCAACATAATATAGGCCATATGACATATTTTTTTTGGTACAAACCACTTTTTGTGGTTTTAGAATAGTTTACGTAAGTGTAAATTACGTAAACTATTCTAAAAAAAAAAAAAAAGCTGCTCTTTTTCAGTAGAAAGGGCAAAATTTGTAGCCTAGCCCATATTTAGGCTGTACACACAAAAAACAAAAAGATTAAAAGCTCTGCCCTCTTTCCTACGAAATAAATGACGGGCGAGGTCATACTTTTGTACCTCTTGTACCTCTTGTACCTCTTGTACCTCTTGTACCTCTTGTACCTCTTGTACGCAGAATACGCAGAACTTTTGCGCAATTTTTCCGTACGAAAAAACAAAGGGAGCTTTGTCCTACGAGGACAAAGCGCTTTCCTTTTAAGACGCAAAAGTTACGCAAAACTTACGCAAAAGCAAAGGTTACCTATGTCACTGATATGATCCTAGCGAATTTAACTTTAAATAATCTCGAAAATTACTTAAACCAATGATTCAAATCTGGGTAGGCCAAACTAGAAAGTCGATATCTAAGTTTCCGAGCAACATTTATGTAGGGTAGGTGCTTGGCCGGTCTCGTTAAAGCATAGCCAATACCTCCCTCCAAACCGTACGTGATACTTTCGCATCATACGGCTTTCCAGCAAATAAGTCGTTTATTTTGTGCAGTAAAAGAGAGAAAAAGAAAAAAAACAAAACAAATGGTTTTGTTTTTTATTTCTTTTGTGTTCCTTTGCGGACACGGTTGAGCTGTACGTGTTGAGCCACGTGGCAGCGTTGACATAGTGGTATTTGTTTGCGTTTTCGTGCTATCATGGCCCTCGAGATTGGATCTGTATGTTTTATTAAGTCTTTGATCATGCGCACATGGTGCATTTGTACTTTATCAGTTGATCCACATCGGACGCATTCTAAAGCTTGCCTACGTATTGTGTAGCTTGCTTTTTGGAATAGCGTTCGAAGTCTCGGTTCGCTGGTCCCGCTGAGTTTGTAAAGTGGAAATTTAATTCTTTGATCTTTGTAGTAAAGAAGACTGACTTTTCCGGATCTCTGCAGATATTTTCCATACTTTAGTAGCGTTGCTCTAACCGTTCTTAGTTTAGATTTAGCGGCTATCATTTTACAGAGTGAGCCGCGGAGGGTGTCGAATAAGATGCCCGCTAGTCTCGAATAGTTATCGCACGGGGAGTAATAATTAAGGTATCCTCGGAGTACCTTGTTGTACGCCTGAGTCATTTCATTTTTTTCGCATGCGTATGGGCCATTCGCGGTAGGGTTTTATCTCCAGAAGGAGTGCAGTGACTCGCTTGGGATAGCTTTTTGAATATGAGTTTGATAGGGGCATTAATTCTTACTCCGAGCACCGCTCTTTGGACTAGGCGGGGGATCCTTTGGTACGAAATCGTTGTTGTTTGACAGGGACGTGTATTTTCATCCCTAGAAAGATGCACCCCGTAGATGCCTTTGTAACAAGTGTTTTTTCCATATTCAATCTTAGTTTGATGGATTCCAAAAAGGTTTTGCATGATTCTCAAATTTCGAGTGCTTCTGAGTAGGGTCCGGCAAAGCCGATAAGCCAGTCATCGGCATATCTGCAGTATGTAAATCTTCGGAAATGGGGTGGGGGGTCTGCCAAATCTACTGATGGCATGTTTTGGGCTTGTTTACGTGTTTTTTGGGATAGTTTTAGATGCTTGGGATCATTCGATCTTTTATATTTTTTACTGTAGTATGTGGATTTCGTCATTGTTTTTTATATTCGGAGGGTTGCCTAGGGGTTTTGCCTCGGGTGTGTTTTAGGTTGCAATTGGTTAACAATGAGTTCATCAAATTGATGTATAAATATGTTACAAAGGATCGGACTTAGGATAGAGCCTTGTGGAGTTGCTATTATGGAGTCTTTTGGGACTGACCATATGTTGACATATCCAGTTGTTAGGGCTTTACGAATTAGTCGAATAAATTTTTCATCTTTAATTCGTCTACGGAGTATAAGGATCAGGATGTCGTGGTCTATTTCATCGAAGCATTTAGAAATGTCTCCTTCGATAAACCAGCGTGTTGCTTGGTATTTCAAGTCGATGAACTTGATGGCATCGTGGCATCCAAGATTAGGTCTGAATCCGAAGTTGTTTTCTACGAATGTTGGTTCGTAGATGGCTTCAAGAATCCAAGCCAAGAAGCGTTGTACTATTTTGTCCTTGGGAGGAGCAATTGCCAATTGACATTTAGAGCCATCCTGTTTAGGAATTTCCACTATTCGGGATGGAGTGAATTTAAAGCTTTCGTCTTTCATCTTACAGATGATTTTGTCTATTTTGTGCATACTCCATCCATCTAATGTGGTTCCGTCGGACCCCGGGGTCATATTTCCGGGGTTGAATTTTATTTGGCCATAGGCCAGATCATAACACTCTCTATAGTAGAGAAGGTTAGAAATGTTGTCCACTATGCAGTGTTTATTCGTGTTGCAAATATTAACGATTTTAACAAACTTCTGCGGGACTGTTAAACCTGATCTTGATTTTGTATCAACCTGTTTCCATCTTTTAATAAGCTCAACTATGTTGGTTTCTTCATCAGATTTAGGTTGTTTTGATAGGTTTGCGCCTGTATAGGTCGCGTCGGGTTTTAGTTTGTATGATTTGCCTGAACCCCTTCCCAAATTCGCGTCTGATTTTCTAGCGTTATCCGAATTAGAGCTGTTATTTGGTACTACTAGTTCTCCGTCTTCCTTTAGGGTCAAATCTCCACCAGCCATTTTAAGGATTGGTTGAAATTGCCTGCAAGAGGAAGATCCCTTCGTTGGATAATCTCTTCTTAGCGTCTGTCGGTAAAGCCAGCATTCGAGCGACAGACACATAACATCTTTAGGAATCCCGTTTGTTGTGTTTATTCCTTTCTTTAAAGGCGAGGTAGATATGGTTCCTTCTTTTACGCCCATCATCAACGTATAAGACAAATACCTATGAAAATTCATACTACCGACTGTAAATTGGAAACTGATAATCCTCAACAACTGGGCCGACGCGCTACCTTTTTTTGGAGGAGGTGTGTGGTCTTCAGGCTGTCTAGCTTTTTCCATGGATATATCGACTTACGCCCTGGTGAGGTATGGTTAGCTAACCTCCCATAGCGTTTTACGGATATGCTATTTTTGGCAAGGTCCATTTCTGGGGTCTCGTTTACCCGCTTGCCTAAATCCGTTGTCGCTTGGATAGTTGGAACAATCCAATACTTTTTAGTTCCGATATTATACTTCGAGGCGCACAAATGTTGTTCGCTACGCAGATGATTTCATCGTCACTGGTCGAATAAAACGTTTACGGACACGGGTTTAAATCGACCTCAACGATTTCCTAAACTTGTGGCTTTTGTAGGCTTTGTTTGTGCTTTTTCCCTTTTTAGTTCTTGTACCCAGAACTTCTCCCATGCTAAAAAAATGCGCAAAAGTTCGACGTATTCTGGGTACAAGGGAAAAGGCACAAACAAAGGCTTGCGCAGAAGTAAGGGTGTTTTTTACCGATGTTGTTGAAAAAAAAAATCTAATAAGTAAATAAATCAATAAAATACAGCTTTAACTTGCTAAAATTAAAATATTAAATAAATACGTGTTAGTTTTAAATGAATTCAATAATACAACAATAACCTATTATGTAAAAGCTGTTATTTGAAACAACGGGGTTTTTATAAAAGTGTACCTGGTATGCCAATTTTAAATTTGAATTATAATATTTTATGTTGAACCTAAATTAAATTAACGTAAAAAAAAAATCATTGCAATCGGTTTGTTCAACATAAAAAAGAAAGTCTAAAGCATAAAAAACGGAAAGAAATAACAAGCACAAGAAACGTTTGAGCCGTCCGCCTTCCGCTTTCCTTTTACTTCCCTTTTGGCTCTTGCGCAATTTTTCCGTACGAAAAAACAAAGGAAGCTTTGTCCTACGAGGACAAAGTTCTGCGTAGGAGGGGCATAACAAAACTTCCAATAAACCCGAAAATTGGGCTATTAGCTCAGTTGGTTAGAGCGCACCCCTGATAAGGGTGAGGCCACTGGTTCAAATCCAGTATAGCCCACCACTGATTCTATGGTTAAAATGTTGGATTTAAAAAGGGGGTATAGCTCAGCTGGTAGAGCGCTGTCTTTGCACGGCAGATGTCAGCGGTTCGAATCCGCTTATCTCCATCTTGGTGATTTATGTTTTTTAACCAAGACTATGAATACGTTAAAGCGTTTTTTCTTAGCGTTGTATAAAATAGGTTTTAAAAACAAAACAAAGTAAACAGTTTTTGTTTATTTTGTTTTTGGATGATGGCGTGAAAAAGTTTCCATATAACCCTTGCTCCCTTTGTTTTTTCGTACGGAAAAATTGCGCAAAAGTTCTGCGTATTCTGCGTACAAGAGGTACAAGAGGTACAAAAATTTAATGTGGACATTCAAATAAATTAAGGTTTTTGGTGGATACCTAGATATTCAGAGTCGATGAAGGGCGTGATACCTGCGAAAAGCTTTGGTAAGTTGGAAAAAAACTTTGACCCAAAGATTCCCGAATGGGGCAACCTAAAAAACTGCTTATTGAATTCATAGATAAGTAAGAGACAACCTGCTGAATTGAAACATCTTAGTAAGCAGAGGAAAAGAAAGCAAACGCGATTTCCTTAGTAGCGGCGAGCGAAAAGGAATTAGTTCACTTATACATATAAAAAAATAACAGATAAATAGAACTAATAAAAAAATTAAAATAAAATAAAAAATAAAAAACCCAATTAATTATAAAAAGAAAAATAAACTATTAAACAGAAAGAAACCCAGAGTTAATAAGAAACATTTGATTATAACTACACAAATACGAAGCAGCCGAATCCTGCACCATAGAGGGTGAGAGTCCCGTAGGGTAGTTATAAAAGTCGAAAAACAAAGAAAGTAAAAAGGCCAAAGCGGGTTAATAACAAAAAAATTTTAATTAAAAGTTCAAAAAAAAAAAGCATCTGTTATTTGTGATATATAAGTATTTTTAGTAACACGAAACACGTGAAATTTTGTGTGAACATATCGAGGACCACCTCGTGAGCTAAATACTCCTGAATGATCGATAGTGAACCAGTACCGTGAGGGAACGGTGAAAAAGTAGCCCGAGAGGGTAGTGAAAAGTACATGAAACCAGAAACTGACAATCAGTGGGAGTGAATTGAAAATGACCGCGTGCCTGTTGAAGAATGAGCCGGCGACTTATAGGGAGTGGCGTGGTTAATTTTTAATTATTTCGACAAATGTCGAAATTTTGCAAATGAAAAAAGAATCCAAAGCGAAAGCAAGTCTGAATAGGGCAATGTCACTTTTTATAGACCCGAACCCGAGTGATCTAACCATGGCCAGGATGAAACTTGGGTAACACCAAACGGAGGTCCGAACCGACTGATGTTGAAAAATCAGCGGATGAGTTGTGGTTAGGGATGAAATTTCAGTCGAACTCGGAGCTAGCTGGATCTCTTCGAAATGTGTTGAGGCACAGCGCTTGATGATTGAGTGTTTAGGGGTAAAGCACTGTTTCGGTGCGGGCTGTGAAAGCAGTACCAAATCGTGGCAAACTCAGAATACTAAATGAAACTCCATCTAAGCAGTCAGACAATAGGGGGATAAGCTTCTTTGTCAAGAGGGAAACAGCCCAGACCATTAGCTAAGGCCCCTAAGCTATACTACAACTTTTTCCCTTGCGTACTTTTTTTTGAAGACATTATGTTTAAAAAAAAAGCAAGGCATATAAGGATTGTGCATTAATTAACGTTTATTTTATTGCTAAGTGGCAAAGGAAGTGAAAATGCAGAGACAGCCAGAATGTTCGCTTAGAGGTAGCTAACATTAAAAGAGTGTGTAACAACACACTGGTAGAGCAGTTTTGCGCCGAAAATGACCGGGACTAAGTAATACGCCGAAGCTATGGAAAAACTAATTTTGGTAGAAGAGCGTTCTGTTTTAGAGTGAAGTTAAAACGTAAGTTTTAATGGACGACACAGAAGTGAGAATGTCGGCTTGAGTAACGAAAACATTGGTGAGAATCCAATGCCCCGAAAACCTAAGGGTTCCTTCACAAGGCTCGTCCATGGAGGGTTAGTCAAGACCTAAGGTGAGGTCGAAGGGCGTAATCGATGGAAAACAGGTTAATATTCCTGTACTTATTTACATTTAACGTACGGGTGGACGAAATAGGCGGTAGTTAGCTAGGTTTTATCTGGTATACTAGTAGAAGTGATCGACGGCACAGAAAGGATGAACAAAAACATTCTGACAGACAGTCAATTTTATTGACTGTGAAGGCAAAAGACACCACATGGCCGAAAACTTTTAAAGTTAATAGGCTTAACTTTAGTCAAATTTCCTAGAAAATGCCCAACTACTAAACGATGTTAATAACTTGTACCCGAAACCGACACAGGTAGGTAGGCAGAGAATGCTAAGGGGCGCGAGTTAACTCTCTCTAAGGAACTCGGCAAATTAATTCTGTAACTTCGGAAGAAAGAATGGTTCTCGATGATGAATCGAAACTCGCAGTGACCAGGCTCAGGCGACTGTTTATCAAAAACACAGGTCTCCGCAAAGTCGAAAGACAACGTATGGGGGCCGACGCCTGCCCAGTGTCAGAAGGTTAATGAAGTTGGTTATTCTTCGGAAAAAGCTGACGACTGAAGCCCTGATGAACGGCGGCTGTAACTCTGACAGTCCTAAGGTAGCGAAATTCCTTGCCAGGTAAGTTCTGGCCTGCACGAAAGGCGTAACGATCTGAGCACTGTCTCGGAGAGAGACTCGGTGAAATAGAAATGTCTGTGAAGATGCGGACTACTTGTACCAAGACACGAAGACCCTATGAAGCTTGACTGTAACTTGAGATTGGTTCAGGGCTCTTTTTGCGCAGTCTAGGTGGGAGGCGGAGATTGTAAGTTTTCGGATTTACAGGAGCCATCAGTGAGAGACCACTCTGAAAGAGCTTGGCTCCTAATAGCAATCCTTGAAGCAGGATGCTACACAGTCTTAGGTGGACAGTTTGATTGGGGCAATTGCCTCCTAAAAGGTAACGGAGGCGTGTAATGGTTTTCTCAAGCTAGACGGAAATTAGCTGTAGAGTGCAAAGGTAAAAGAAAGCTTGACTGCAAGACCAACAAGTCGAGCAGGGACGAAAGTCGACCTTAGTGATCCGACGGTGCTGTGTGGAAGGGCCGTCGCAAACGGATAAAAGTTACTCTAGGGATAACAGGCTGATCGCCCCCAAGAGTTCATATCGACGGGGCGGTTTGGCACCTCGATGTCGATTCTTCGCAACCTAGGGCTGTAGTTGGTCCTAAGGGTTGGGCTGTTCGCCCATTAAAGCGGAACGCGAGTTGGGTTCAGAACGTCGTAAACTGTGCTTGCGACCTTGCAAAGCGATTTGCATGTAAAATTTGCCTCATTTCGGTGGACCCCTTTATCACGTATAAAAATTTACTTTTTATGTTGTGGTTTTGAAGTCGAATTTGATTTCGTCCTTCAAAACTTGTAGCCTTGCATAATTTCCTTTGAAATAAGGGTTTATTAGCATGGTTTATTTTCGGGAAACACCGAGGGAAGTCGGGAATTTAGACTTTTTTTAAGTCACATTAGTTATTAATTAATAACCATTTAAAAATGTAATAAGTTAGTCAATTTTATGCAATCGGAAACATTTAATAATACGTTGAAACAACAGCAAAAAAAAAAGTTTAGACAAGGTCAGTTAATAACCAAACAAAAATGGAAACAATCCGGTATTAAAATTTCCAAAGATGTACGTGATATTATACACGGTTATGTATTATCCGACGGTTATATTAGAAAAGGTGTTTTGACGATTGATCAAAGTTTGAAACAAAAGCGGTTTGTTATGTGGTTGTATAATAAACTTCAACCCGTACGAACTTCTTCTTTGATTCAAGAAGTCTCCAGAATTCATCCCACTACTAAAAGAAATAGTCTTAGTCTTCGTTTTTTTACTCGATCTTTTTTAAAAGGCTTTCAACATATGTGGTATAAGCCCTTTGTTAACAAGAAAGGTTTTTTAACATATAAAAAACAATTGCCAAAAAGTTTTAATTGTTTGTTTAATGAAATGTTGATTTCGGTTTGGTATGCGGGTGATGGAACAAAAACGGTTGGTTCATTAGGTGCTAAGTTTGAGGTCTCTTCCTTTACAGTAGAAGAAAGACTAACACTCAAACAGCTTTTTTGGACGAAGTTTGGTATTCAAGCACGCATTATTTCATCTGGCGTATCGAAAAAAGGAAACAAGTTGTGGGCATTAAAAATCCCTCCAAAAGACTATTCAAAGTTTTACTTTTTAATTACAAAAACGGATCTTATTGTTAAAGTTTTTCCTTATAAATTACATAAAAAACCATAAATTTTATTGAAATCACATAAAATTTGACATAAAAAAATTCCTTGACCCCGTAACGACTCTGTTCTGTTTTTTCTATTAAAAAACGGGTGCGTCTATAAAATCCAAAAAGATATTAGGCGTCGGAAACGGCAGGATAATAATTCTACCATTTAAAGGATGTAAGTTTTATT
>Ga0207421_10005218_pt1 | contig 14652 bp, 14 predicted proteins | sample SodLakKL_010_SED_4_FD_187542 | JGI IMG/M metagenome (GOLD analysis project Ga0207421, IMG submission 187542) | Alkaline sediment microbial communities from Lake Tanatar, Kulunda Steppe, Russia - 8KL_010_SED (SPAdes) (version 2) | ecosystem: Environmental > Aquatic > Non-marine Saline and...
CGTTATCGTTGGCTATCACCTTTTCCCCGAAAACTATTTCGGCTCCTCTTTTCTCCAAAAAATTCTTTGCATAATGGGAGGCCTTTTCAGTATTTCTTTCAATTAATCTATCTGCTGAGTGTATAATAACCAGTTTCTTTTCGGGCCATTTTGTAACTATTTCAGCCGCAACTTCCGTCCCTATTAACCCTCCTCCGATAATCAAAACGGTATTGCTATTCGGTAATTTTTTATTTATTTTCAGAGCAGAAGAAGTTTTAGTTGGCGTGTACACGTCGTCTTCGTTTTCAAGGAATATGGGGTAATCGATACCTGTAGAGATCAGTAAAGTATCGTAGTCTATTTTCTCATCTTCAAATCTTACGAAACTTGGAGTAACCTTTATAACTTCACCGGTCAGTATTCTGGTTTCCTCCAAAAAGGTTTCATATGGAACCGAGATGTTGTCAAGGTATCGAGGGTTTGAAATAACTTTTATATCCCCCGGTTTATACTCAAAGCAATTTTTTTCATCAATTAGGGTTACGTCAAACTCATCGTGATGGTCCAATCCCCTCGCAACTCTTGCCCCGCAAAATCCTCCACCTAAGATAACTAACTTAATGTCAGAACACCTGCTTAATATTTGAAAAAAATTGCTATTCAACTTTATGATGCCCTTAAATTAGATACAGAAGATATTTGAAAATTGAACTTACATATATATCTTTAAATCAAGACTGATCCCCTGATGGTGCTCGAATGACCATGGACAATTCCAAAAAAGTCATCATCTGGATCAAAGAATTAAGAACTCCTTTCTTCACCTGTACAATAGTTCCCGTTACCCTGGGGACAATGATAGCATGGTATGAAATAGGGATTTTCGATCTTGAACTTTTCGCTTTGACCCTTATAGGAATGATAGCGATTCACGCCGGCTCGAACATGATCGATGATTACTTCGATTATGAAAGCGGAGCTGACAGGCACCCGATATACGACAGGTTGGAATCACCTTTTTTCGGCGGCAGCGGAGTGCTGGTGGACGGGGAACTTAAACCGGAACAAGTAAGGTATGCCTCTCTAATTTTATTCTTACTTGGTGGAATAATTGGAGGATATCTCGCCATAGTTAGAGGATTGATGATTCTCATTATAGGGGTTATAGGTTCCCTCTTCGGATACTTCCACGCTAAACATATCTCGGCTAGGGGATTGGGGGAGTTTTCGCTTTTTTTGAACTTCGGACCACTCCCCGTTTTAGGTAGTTTTTTCGTACAAACTCAGATTTTCTCGATCGGTCCTTTTCTTGCCTCTATTCCGATAGGTATACTCATGTTCTGTATGCTCCTGATAAACAGCATCCCGGACTATATAGCAGATAAGACTGTCGAAAAGGAAACCATCCCCGTAAAGATCGGTAGAAAAAAATCCGCCTACCTCTATATAATACTCATAGTACTGATCTATGTTTCGATAACCATCAGTGTGCTATTTGAATACATTCCTAGAGGTACCTTGATAGCTTTGACCACTATTCCGTTAGCCGCCGTGTATGGAAAAGTTGTATTAGGCCACAGCACGGAACCCAATAAAATGTTACCGGCAAACCTAGGTACCTATCTACTACACCTATCCACAGGAATACTTCTTATTCTCGGATACTTTCTATCGACCCTCTGATAATCTCCCTAATATCAGTATTCGAAACGGGGTTGAAGGAACTATTCATAGCGAATACGAAAAATGGTTCCGATTAAACAAGAATTTTCCAATATTATTTATCAATGTCGAGAACTTTGGATATGGGCTCTAAACAATATCTATCACGGTTTTAATCTCTAAAGTTTTTAACTCATTAGGATCTCAAGAAACTAATCTCATATCAAAAATAGAAAGAAACTTTATCTTATACCATTTACCTTATTAATAGTTGGTTGGATTTGAGTAGCGTGATAGATAAAAAATCAGCTTTCTCGAATGGTTCTATCCCCGGAGTAAAAGAACACAAAAGATGTATAGAAAAGGCTATTTCGGAAGAACTAGAAAAGTTCAAAGAATCGCCCTTCCATGTACCGATTAGTAAGGCACTGAAAGGTGGAAAGAGGATTCGGCCTATTATCCTATCCTTATCCCACGAAAGTGTAGGAGAAGAAGGAAATCCGTACCCAGCTGCAGCGGCAGTTGAGTTCGCTCACACGGAATCGCTAATACATGATGACCTGATAGACGAAGACCGAACCAGAAGAGATGAAGAATCCTTTCATATTAGATACGATAAAGAAACGACTATTCTTAGCGCGGATTTTATCTTATCGGTGATACTCAAAATAGCCTCTTACTACAGCGATCCCAGGATCCTGAGGTCCCTTTCCCGAGCTGCCTCTACTATGTGTGAAGGTGAATTAATGGAGATACGGAAATATCGGCGGGGATCGAACTTCGATTTAAACGAATACTTAGATACCATAACAAAAAAGACAGCTATTTTATTTGAGGTTTCCGCCAAAATAGGGGGTTTAATCGGAAATGCCCAAAAAGATGAGTTAAAAGCCTTATCGAAATACGGAAAACAATTCGGCAAGTCCTATCAGATTAAAGATGATCTCTACGACTTCCAGAAAAAAACGGAAAATAATATATTAAAAAATCTGAAAAACAGTTCCGATTTCAGGGATGTCTTAAAAGAAGAATCTGAAAAGTATATTGCAAAAGCAAAGAAGAACTTAAAAGAGCTAAACCCGAGTAATGCCAGGCAACTGCTCATCGATATAGCTGACTCTACCGAACCTCACATCGACAACGATCAATGACCTTTAACCACCCTCTCTCAGCTTAATACAAGAAATGATGAGTTGGTAGAACCAATAACTAGGAAAGGTTACGATTTAACTTCTTTTGCAGGGGTTCCGGGCAATTCGTTACTTCCCTCCAGTATCCAATTAGCTGACTTCTCCCACGGCTGAAGCATGTGGGGTTCTCCAGTCGAATACTGTTTAACATGCAGCTTCACCTTTCTCTGCTTGAGTTTCGGGCACTGCCAGTGGTGCCCCCGCTTCGGATAGAGGTCTTCGAATAGACTTGCCCAAAGCTCGTTTAGCGATATTGAGAGCACGGTTCTTATCCGCATTATCTTCGAGACCGCAGTCCTTGCAGACGAACTTTCCCTGACCAGTCCCCTTCACTTCCATACAAACCCTACAATCCAACTACCTTCAAACCACTTTAAAAAGAAAGAAGAAAGAATTGTTTTTATCATCACGAAATAATCTGAATTGTTAAATTTCAATGATCCATAGAACCTTTTTACCTATAGATTTTTTCCGAGTCCGCAAGCTATCAATAAAATAAAAACCATAGTAGTGGTTTGAGACCCGATATGAAAAGAGTTAAAGTCTTAGGAGCTGGCCCCTCCGGTCTTACAGCAGCCGTAAATCTTGTAAAAGCGGGTTACAGGGTAGAAGTTTTCGAGAAAAAAAGAAGTGTTGGACAGAGATTCAACGGTGATCTCCAGGGATTGGAGAATTGGTCAGATAAGGAAGATGTCCGACGGATGCTCAAAAATATGAATCTTAATATCAATTTTGATTTTAGTCCTTTCAGCGAACTAACAATTTCCAATGTATCTAGGGAGGTAAGTTTCTCATTTGAAAAGCCTGCTTTTTATTTAGTGAGGAGGGGACCCGTCTCCGGAAGCTTAGACAAGGGTCTATTGGAACAGTCTCTCGATTCAGGAGTCGATATACATTTTGACGAATCAATTCCCGAAGAAGATGCGGATATCGTCGCAACGGGTCCTAACCCTAAAAAAACTCCTGCGATCGTTAGAGGTATTTGCTTTTACACAAATATAGACGATATCGCTATTATTATCTTCAACAATGACACTGCTTACAAAGGCTATTCTTATCTCCTCGTATCGGATGGATATGGCTGTATGTGTACCGTGACATTTGAAAAATTTGAGAGGGTAGATAGATGTTTCAAGGAAACAAAGAAAGCTTTTTTCCATATGGTCAATTTAGATGTGGAAAACTGTCGGAAGATCGCCGGTATCGGCAGTTTCTCCGTAAACGGCGTCTTTGAAAAAGACGGCAGATTGTACGTTGGTGAAGCTGCCGGACTTCAAGACTTTCTCTGGGGTTTCGGAATAAAAAGAGCTCTCACTTCAGGATACCTCGCAGCAAAGAGCCTAATCGAGGAAAAAGACTATCGAGAAATAGCAAGGGATTATTTCAAAAACAAACTCAAAGCGAGCCTAGTCAACAGGTTCCTGTGGGAATCCCTAGGAACCAAAGATTATTCATTAATCCTTGACGTGCTCGAAAATACCAGTAACCCTTTAAATTTTCTTTTTTCTTTCCATAACTTCAACCTCCTTCAAAGATCTCTCTATCCACTCGCCTTACAGTATGTAAAAAGGAAAAATAGGAATCTCGAATTATGAATTGGGAATATTTTCATCGAGAAATACAGTACAAGAAACTTTCAGATGTTATTTCAATCGGGAAAAGTCCTCGAATATGCACTAAATTTGAAATCTAACACCAAGAAAGATCATTTTTAATTCCTTTTATTGGACAAAAAACGAAAAAGCAGCTGTTTCAATGATTTTCCAGCTCATCGATAAAATTCACCGAAGACTTTACACTTCCTATTCCAAAAGCGATAGTTGAACATACGGATTTCTGTATTTCCTCTTTGGAAATTTCGCCAAATCCGAGGTCAGGAAGGTCAAAAGTAGCGTTACAGTCCTGAAGGAAGATAACTCTGTAGTCTCTGAACATTGCATCCCTCGCAGTAGACTCGCAACAAAGGTTAGTAAGGACTCCGCTTATAATCAAGGTTTCGACATCCATGTCTTTGAGCACGGAGTCTAGATCCGTCTCGTAGAAAGCGCTGTACCTGTGTTTATCTATGACTATATCATCTTTTCGCGGCGAGATTTCATCGTGTATCTTTACCCCTTCAGAGCCTGGGACATGAACTTTCTCGTCCTTGACCGCATTGTAGAACTCCCCAAGCAATCCAGAGTTCGCTCCAGTTTCTCTGAGGACATGACGAGTATAGATCACCGGGACGTTTTTTGATCGACAGGCTTCGATGACTTTTTTCAACCTCGGAATCATTTCTCGACCTGCGGGAACCTCGAGGGGCGAACCTCTCTTCAAAAATTCGTTCGTCATGTCGATTACAAGCAGGCTCGCTCGATCCGGATCGACTTTGAAATCAACCAAGTTAAATCCCCTTTTTAACAGTTAGTACACAAAAGCAGTTAGTACACAAAAGCTAATTATCTTCCTAATCTAGGTTAGCCTACTAGATATTAAAAATTACTATTAGGTTTTAAAATCATTCTGCGGTCTTAAGATGCGGTAAATAGTCACATAGAAATTCATATAATTCCTCCTCATCTCATCCACCTTCTCCGGATACATTTCCTCCAATTTTAAAATCGCTTCCCTCCTGTTCTTGCTTATCGCTATTTCACCCATCATTTCATAAAATTTCTCGTTCGGACTATATCCCCCCGGTACATCGATTAATATACAAAAATCGTCATCATCAAATTCTTTGCTAAGTATGGGGGATATAGAATGCATCAAAACCCCCGACCCTAAATCAACTAAAGGTGGAACCCCCTTTTCTATTGGCCTATCCGGACTAATAAGGCCCGAATAGTTTGAAGCCGGATAAGAATGAAGCTCCAAATAGATTTTTGGAGAATGCCTATCGATCACCGAAAGTAGCTCTTTCCCTGCATCCGTATCATAAAACTCAGCTTTCAGTGTGCTAACATAACTTCCACTCTCCTCACCAAAACTGTAGATTACAAGCTTCCCCTCCAGCTCTTCCTTTTTATCGAAGATTTCCGCAAACTTTTTGAGAATTGGAACCGTCGTTCTATATTCCTTACCGTGAACGCCACCAACGAAAAGTCTAGTCGGACCTTCACTACCGATAGATTTTATCAACATGACCATTAAAACATACAAAAATTGTTGAACATTAATACTAATTACTTAACATTCAAAGGAGATTACATGCCCTATTTTAGAAGATATAACTATATTTTTTCCTTTTAATAATTTTCAGAGAAGTTTATTATTAGGAATGGTAGTATTTTATCTCCTTCAAATGTATCGCCGTGGGATTTATGATCTCCAGTTATAACGAGCAGAAAATCGCTAGATTGTGCGATATTCACGATTTTTTTAATGTTTTTCTCTAATTCATTTTTAACTATTCCCGATCCTTTCCCCCGGTGCAAAAATCTGTCGATTGTCCTTATATGGAAGACGATGAAACTAAATCGATCTATACTTTTTCTAACGTTCTCAAGTATTTTATAATCAAATTCGATAATGTCCTCCTCATCTTCCACTGGATGAATTTCCTTTATATCCCCCGAAAAAGTATTAGCTCCTTTAGCTTCCATCACTACAGTCGTCTTTACACCATTCATCTCTGCAAATCGTGGAAGATTCACAATGTCAGAAGATTCGACGTCCGCTGTAGATGATATAGAATGTTCATCCGGATCGAGACCAGTCAATATAGTGGCAATTGCAGGTGATGTCTTAGAGGCATTTGAAGACACTCTATATTCAAAAAAGAATCCATTTACAGCCTCTTTAAGGATTGATCTTCCATATTTCTCATAAATATTCCAATCAAAACAGTCTATAATGGCTAAAATTACCTTTTTTCCAATAATTTTCTCTTTTATTTCTATACTTTCCCCCGTCGGAACATTGTACGGTAAATCCAATATCTTAGCTATAGTGGGAGCTATATCCTTTTGTTTATAGACGTCACTCATAATTTTCTCTCCTTATAAGCTCAATTCTGAACATCAAATCGACAATTTACCATTTATTAACAATCTTAATAGAATTTAACTTTCCGTTGCGAGTCCGAAAAAGATATTATTCGAAGATATTCATTATCTGTAACCAATATAATCTAAACAGCCTAAATACGAATTGAGGAAAAATATATGAGGATAAGAGAGATAATAAGTTATAAATAATCGATTCGGATTTTCAATCTACCCTGTATCTAAATATTTCTGGAATTATCTACAAAAATTTATTTTGGAGATGAGGAAAATATGAAAAAAAGTTTTCACCTTAAAGACAGACCCTTTGGACTGTATATAATAATCGCTTTCACCATAATCGCGATTGGGGTTCTATGGAGGTATCACGCAGATTTCCAGATAGATATAACGATCGAAATTCTAGGTGCTTTCCTAACGATATTGATAATAGATCAGCTCCTTCTCAAATCTAAAAGGAAAAGATGGAACCTTGTGAGTGATGAGATCGAATACACGCTCGGAAGGACGGTATACGCTTTAAGAGACGACCTTTTAAGAAACCTCTTTTCTTTCGAACCGAACTTAGAACAAAACTCTCCCGAGATGATAGACGACTATATCAGAAAACAGAAGGATGAAAGATTACTTGAACTTTACGAGATGGAGCCGGGAGATATGCTTCGGGAGATAGATGATGAATTTCTAGAGAAGGAATACGAGGACCATTTCCTGGAAAAAGCAGAAGATCTTTGGAGACTCTTGAACACGAGATACTCTGAACACTTCGACCCCGATCTCGTTGAGCAGCTGCTCAACCTCAATCTCCACCTTAGAGATCTCCATAATGGTATAAAGTTTTACAGGCGAAGTCAGGAGGTCGGCAAGGATGAACATGAAAGAAGCGCCTACTATGAAAAAAGAGGGGGTAAAAGGATAGTTTCAAGCGCTAAAAAGACGATAAACTGCCTGATGAAACTAAAAGAGATGGGCTATTCCAAGCCACCAAGCAAAAGCTGAAATCAATATTCAAAATGTATAGAATTTCATACATTACGAATGGAATTAGTTATCCAAAGAGCAATCCGCGGAAAACAGCCAAAAAAAATTTATTTTCTTTTTAAAAATTTTATCAGGTTAAAACAAATCATGAAAGAGGACGAAAATATCGATCAGAACCTCCTATCAGTCCTTTTCTTCCTCAAATTTTTCGATATACTCTTCAGTAGCAAACTTTTCGTCAATTTCCATTTCTTCAGCTCTTCCTGTAGCCTCTCTTGAAGGGGCAGCTAAAAAATAATATGAGATCGAAAACGCTATAAGCCCAACTATTATTCCAAAGACGATTAAACCTACTGAAATTCCCAACGGCCCCGCAATTCTATCAAAGAATATTCTGAAGCTAGTCGCTCTTTCTGGATGCATATATATTTTAGCAATCCATACACTCGTGAAAACGGCTATAATCCAAACATAAATCCGTTTAAGCCTTCTTTTTACAGCCTCTTCCCAAGACATCTTAAATTTAGGATTCTTAAAATCATCGGAGAGTATTTTCACCCATTTTTCGTTTATTTCCATGTCTCGGTCGAAGAACTTGGCTAAAAATAGCTCCTCCAGAGCCCTCACTCTCCCCCTCCACTGGTCATAATGTCTATATCTTCTCGCTTCTGTGAAAAGCAAGATATAAGCCAAGAATAAACCAGGAAGAACTGTCCAATGGGGAATATTCGGGTTAGAAAGTGAAAAAGTGATAATACCAGAGGTAACCACTATTGCCCAGTTAGTGGTCCTATCCATGCGCTGTCTCCAGTTGTTAATTCTCTGGAGTTCCCCACGGTAAACATGCATTATGACGTTGGTGTCCTCCGGATCGATTTCGTCCCAGTTCATTCTCAATAAAATTCTTTCTCTAAAGAGAATCATTTATAGCTTTGCACTTTTAGAATTTAATAATTTATTTAGAAAACATATCTAAAAATACTATCTCTATTGATTTCTATCTAACTAAAGTTCCCAATATTAACTATAAATTTATTTATTTGTCCATATATTTAATAAATTGAATAAAAGATAATAAAATTGTAGCAAAATGTTTATCCTTTACTCACAAAGCAAATATCTATATATAAACCAAATAATAAACTCACATACAACATTTATATATTCTCACACGCCTTAATCCTGATTCCATAATTATTAATTATATATTAAACCTCTTCTTTACTAAAAAAACAAAAATTAAATATTATATGCCCGTCTATCCTTTTTTCATTCTTCCAAGGGACCGTCCTTCTAATACAACCGGATTATAGTTTTAAATCCCTATAGGAAATGTTTCTTTTCTATAGCTAATCACCTAAATCCTCCTCGACCCACTCAATCTTTTCACTTAGAGACATATTGCACCAATTTTCAGGTAAATCCAAGAGTCACCGCCCCCTCTGAGATTTCTTGACATCATCCATACCCGTTTCGGAGAGACCCGAGTGAAACTAAACATAAATTCAAAAGATCAATATCCACTAACATCCACGCCATCCAACTTCTTCCCGTTTTCATCAATAAGCTGAAAATCAAACGCTTAAATAGATATTTTGTATTTCACATCTAAACTATCACAGTTTACCTCGTAATTTTTTACGGTATAGTAGACAATAACTATAAGGTCGTGACCACGGAGGGAAAATATGAACAAAAAATTGGATTCCATCAAATTAAAGAGTTTAATTGGCTATTCTATAGATTCTGAAGAAAAATCAAAGGGATTTTATAAAAAATTTGTAGATTCGGGAAAAGGAATGATAGTTTCGACTAGATTCAAGGGACTAATGAAAGACGAAGAACTCCATAAGAAAACTCTTCTGAAATTACATGAGAAAATTTACGGTGATAGAAACTACGAAAGACCGAAAAAGGACGATCTGCCACCTCATGAAGACTTTGAAAACCTTGAAAATATTGAAAACCTTATCGACGCCCTAGAAAAAGCGATAAACAACGAGTACAATGCAATTAGAATATACGAATATTTGGCCGAAAGGGAGGAAGAACATTCGGGAGTCTTTGAATATCTAGCCGCAATGGAACATGGGCATTACGAATCTCTAAACAATGAAAAGGAATTATACGAGCGAAAAACAGAAGAGGCGGGCAAAAAATCTTCTCCCGAGAGTATATGGAAAAACCTAGGCTTGGAAGGAGTAAGACTTCACTAATTTTAAACAAATATTAACAAATTTTTTCGGAAACTCACCTTAATGGGTAATTTAATTAATTCTTTACAATTTCTAGAATTTACCCCATCTTAAATCCTCTCCCAACTGACCGACAAAAACTTACGAACGTTTGAGAAGGATTATAGGAAAGGTATTTTTTGGGATCATCTCCTCCTATCAAAAGAAAAATCTGCTGAAAGTTTAACTGGCTTGACTCTCAAAAATAGGAGAATAAATGAGTTTATCATGCAATGTCGGAGGTCATTTAATCACTCTAAGGGGTTTAGGTTAATCTTTTTTTCCAAGTTTAGAAATTCTAAATGATGAGAAGACAAATAGGATCAGGGAAGCCAACAAAATTATTTATTAGCGGTTTACATGGAAAAGAACACATTACGACGGATCCGGTTCTCAAGGAGTTTGAAAATAGAGTTCCTGAAATTGATGTAAATGGGAAAATTATTCTTAAAAGTTTAGGTAAAGAAGATAGAGAATATGTCAGCACTCTGGACGAGAGATATTGGGATACAGAAACGGGCAAAAAACTATTATCCATAATAAAGAAATACAATCCCTCAATATATTTAGAACTACATTCCTTTACAAATTCCTCTTCCTTAACCGATCCGAAAAGGATAGACCGAAAAGGGGTGCCACCGTTAGTAGAATTAGAACCCGAAATCCTAGCTGGATCCATATCCCCTTTTTTAAGAATAAATCACTTTCAAAAAGAGGATTTTTGCTTCTTACTTGAAATCCCTAAAAAAAGAGGTTTTAGCGAGGAATTGTTTAAAATTTTAGAAATAATTAGTAAAGGAAAAAACAGAGACGAAATAATATACAATTTAGAGATTAAATACCCAAAAAAGATGGGAAAGATGAAAAAATACTACCAACTCTTCTATAAAGGGGAATTATCGGAAATATCTCCCGGATAATGGCCCTCTTAAGACAGAAAGACTTCCGCCGTCATCCTTTTAATCTCGCAGTCCAAATGCTAACAAACAAGGAGGTGAAATATTTTGACCTTAAACGGATATAGAGGTAAAATACTAAGAGTAGATTTAACGAATAAAGAAATCAGTACGGAAAGCTTGACGGAAGAGGAGGCGAAGAAATGGCTTGGCGGGGTTGGACTAGCGTCTAAAATAATATATGAAGAAGTACCTTCTGATTCAGATCCCCTCGGTCCCGAAAACGTTTTTGTCTTTGCCACAGGACCTTTCCAAGACACAAGTATACTAGGAAGCGGGAGATTTGCAGCGGCTGCACAGTCACCCCTGACCGGTATCTGGGGTGAATCCATGGGTGGAGGTTATAATGGAACGGAACTAAAGAAAGCCGGTTTTGATGCTATTGTTTGCACTGGAAAATCGGAAGAACCCGTTTACCTGTGGGTGAAAAATGGTGAAGCGGAACTTAGAGAAGCTAAACATCTCTGGGGAAAGGATGCATATGAAACGGAAGATGCGATAAAAGAGGAACTTGAGGACGAAGATGTACAAGTAGCCCCCATAGGGCCAGCTGCTGAAAACCTAGTAAGATATGCAGGCTTAATATGCAACTATGGTCACGGTTGTGCCGGTAGAATGGGGATGGGTGCAGTTATGGGATCTAAAAATTTGAAGGCTATTGCTCTAAGAGGAACCATGGACCCGCCCGAAGTAGCCAACCCGGAGAAATTGAATGAGCTCAAAAAAGAACTGACAAAAAAAGCTAGCGAAGCCGATTTTACACAGGACAACAGAGAATACGGGCAAGCGATGGCCGTTATACCCAGAGAGGAAAACGGTCTATTACCGATAAAAAACTTCAAACAGGCAAGGTGGCCAGATGGAGCTCAAGAAATAGGTTCAGCTGCCGACGGAAAATTTGACGAAAAACTGAAACCTGAACCTGAACCATGTTCCTATTGTATAATGGGATGCCATCGGAGAGTTAAGGTCGATGACCCCGAAGAATACGCTATGGATAGCTACGGCCCTGAATATGAAACTCTAGGAATGATCGGATCCGACTGTCTAATAGATAATTTATACGCAATCAACAAAGCCAATGAACTTTGCAATAGATATAGCATAGACACTATAGAGTTTGGTGCTATATGTGCCTTCGCCATGGAACTTTATGAACAGGGAAAAATCGACGAGGATGACCTAGGATTTGCTTTAGAATGGGGTGACGGCGACGCAATGCTGAAACTTTTGGAAAAAATCAAGGAAAGAGATGGAGAGATATCGGAAATACTCGGTGAAGGATTAAGACCGGCAGGGGAAAAGTTCGACGCTGAGGACATAGCTCTCCACGTAAAAGGAGCTGCAGTTCCGGCACACGATCCTCGAGCATTTTTCTCGATGGCCGTAGAAACCGCTACATCTACCAGAGGCGCTTGCCACCTGCACGGATTCCCAGAAGCAATTGAAATAGGAGTACCATTCCCAGAAGCCGGTGAAGAGCTATCGGAACCTCTAGATAGATTTGATAAAGAGAAAAAAGGTTTAGCCGCTTCGAAATATCAAGACAGAATGGCAGTTGCTAACTCTCTCGATTACTGTTTCTTCTACGAATTCTCTGGATACACCTTCAGCGACGTAACCGATATAGTTAACGCCACTACTGGCTGGGACTTAACACCATCAGAACTTTTAGAGACCGGAGAAAGGATAGTGAACATGCAGAGAATGTTCAATCTAACACACGGCATGGACCCACAAAAAGATGAAAAACTCCCGGAAAGGCTAAAACAACCATTGTCTGACGGCGGAGCGGAAGGAAAAGTTCCCCCGTTGGAAGAAATGTTAGAGGAGTATTATTCGGTGAAAGACTGGCCTCAAGGGATACCGAGCGAAGAAAAGTTGAAAGAACTAGGATTGGAATCCGCTGTAGAGGACCTACCCGCCTAGCTCTTTCTCCTTTTTTATTATCCGCCCACATACAAAGGTAAAATCATTACACTATCTTCATCTTTTATTTTCGTTTTAAGACCTTGATGACTCTCTATTTCTCGGCCATTTAACAGAATTGTAATTTCTTGGTTTAGATTTCCTTCGTCGTCGATAAGCTTTCCTTCGAGATCTTCATTTTCTTCTATCAGATCTTCTAACAAATTTTCAATCGTATCAGCTGACGTTTTTAATTCAGTTTTATTTAACATTCTTTGGAACTTTCCAAACAGCTTAACTTTAGCGGCCATAGTCAAGGCTAAAATAATAGAATTACATTTATTTAGTTTTCGTTAAAACCCCCAGAAAAAATTACATTAAGTGCCCCAGTCGAGATACAGTATCCCTCAGTTGTCAATATATGATTAAGGATCCATAATTATCCCCCAAAGCCGTGCACATTTTCTAACTATCCTCTTAAACGAGGATAAAACTACTAAAAGTCAAGGACTTAACTACATAATACGGCTACATATAGGGGGTACTATTTGCCGAGAAGTACATGTGAAGTTGTATCCGACATTTTAGAAACAGTAAAAGATGAAGAAAACTGCAAGATCACGAAAATCATTAAACTTGCAAATCTGGACTGGAACATGTCGGAGAGATATATTAATTATCTACTTGAGAATAATTACCTAGAGTCCTATAAAGATAATTCAAAGGGTAAAAAAAGCTATAAGGTAACGAAAAAGGGAAAAGAGCTGCTCAAATCAGTAAATAATGTAAAGGGTGTGTGCGAAGATTTAGGATGATTTGAAATAAATTAAGCTAAATAAAAAATTTTGAAATTCCAAAATATATATGTGAAAAGAACTCAACAAACGGCAATTATTTAAATATTCACACGGGGCAAACCGATCCCTATAGTTTACCAAGAATAGGTTAATCCCTACCAATACTAAAAGTGAAAGGCTCCAGGAGAAAGTATGATCACTTTCAAACTTTCGAAGCCAAAAGGCGTGGCTACTTCCTAAAAATGGAAGACACCAACCACTTCACTATTTAAAACTTTATTTTTCTTAGAAATAGAAAATCAATAACATTACTATCTTAAAAATATCGGTTTTTCATTATTCACCTATTAAAACTGCATTAAAAATAGGTAAAATATCCACTTTTTTTATTTCCAATAGGAATAATAACCATCATAATCAGAAATATAGAATTTTTTACAATTTAAATTAAAATATGGCCCTTCAAAATGTATTCAGAAAGTAATTATTAATAAAAAGTTATATTTATCGGTAACAGGAAATAAATTAACTTTTTATTATTTAAAATTGAGTTAATATTGCATGGGATGAAAATAGACATACGTTAACACTTAATGTTAATGTGGAAAACACAATATATTCACTATTACACTTTTTGTATAATTAAAGGATATTTACATAAGACAAGATTCCTTTTTTCCATGAAAATTCCTGTTAATTGATAAATAAGTAGTTTAAACAATTATATTTACACCTAAATCTTACATAAAGAAAAATTATTTAAATAAAGCTATTAATTAGAACATTGAGGTGTAAAAATGTCCGAATTACCAAAAACTGCTGTAGATAGAATTATTAGAAAAGCCGGAGGGCAAAGAGTTAGTGAAAGTGCAGCTAGGGAACTTGCTGAGATTTTAGAAGAAAAAGGTATAGAAATAGCTAGCGAAGCCGTCGAACTTACAGAACATGCAGGA
>Ga0207421_10005219_pt1 | contig 14652 bp, 12 predicted proteins | sample SodLakKL_010_SED_4_FD_187542 | JGI IMG/M metagenome (GOLD analysis project Ga0207421, IMG submission 187542) | Alkaline sediment microbial communities from Lake Tanatar, Kulunda Steppe, Russia - 8KL_010_SED (SPAdes) (version 2) | ecosystem: Environmental > Aquatic > Non-marine Saline and...
TGATCGCAACGGTGGTGGGAGCCATTTTTTCAACCCTTTTTCTGGGTGAAGGAGTGGAGTTTTATTTTGCGGTGCAGGATCCTTTCAACTACAGCCATATCCCCTTTTATGTTTTGCTGGGTCTGACCACCGGTGCAGTGTCGCTGTATTTTTCCTGGATCAATGAAAAGGTGGAGACACAGGTCAAAAAAGTTGCCCGGCCGTTTAACAGGGTACTTTATGGTGGCGTTTTACTCGGGTTATTGATCTTTTTATTCCCGCCACTCTTCGGCGAGGGGTATTTTGCCATGCGCGGATTGCTGTCAGGTCAGCCTGAGCAATTGCTTGAGCAGAGCATCTTTGCCCGTTTAGTAGGTGAATCCGGCCTGTATTTTGTCGGTTTTATGCTGCTGGTATTGCTGTTCAAAGCCGTGGCCACCTCATTGACCACGGGTGCGGGTGGGATTGGTGGTGTGTTCGCGCCCAGTCTTTTTATGGGCAGCATAGCCGGATTCCTGTTTTCCCGGACAACCAATATGTTTACCCGCTGGAGTGTGTCAGAACACAATTTCGCGCTGGTTGGGATGGCAGGTTTGATTGCGGGCGTGATCCATGCCCCGCTGACCGCGATTTTCCTCATTGCCGAGATTACCGGTGGTTATGAGTTGTTTATTCCCCTCATCCTGGTTTCATCAATTGCCTACATTACAGTGAATTACTTTCAGCCACACTCTCTGTACACCCGTCATCTGGCGGCAAAAGGTCAGCTTATCACCCATCATAAGGATCAGACAGTTTTAACCTTGCTGCAGGTGGGTGAAGTACTTGAAACCAACTTCGATAAGCTCCACCCGAATATGACACTTGGAGAACTGGTTAAGGTCATTGCAAGGGCAAGCCGGAATATTTTCCCGGTCACCGACGAAGAGAATAACTTTCTCGGGCTGGTGCGTCTGGACGATGTCAGGGAGATCATGTTTGACCGCAGCCAGTATGATACCCTGAAAGTACATAATCTGATGGTGCAGCCCAGGGCAACAGTTCAAATGGATGACAGTATGGATACCGTGATGCAAAAGTTTCGTGATGCCGGCCTGTGGAATATGGCGGTACTGGAGAATGGAAAGTACAAGGGGTTTGTATCCAGGGCCAATGTGTTCAATATTTACAGGAACAGGTTGCTGGAAGTTTCACAGGATTAGGCCTTTGCGGGTTACTTAGTGTCATCAGGCCCCGTCGCGGAAGGCCATAAAGCAGGCCGCATCTGGGTACATAGCGTTATGGGCTTCTCGGTGTCATCAGGTCCCGGAGTCCTGCATCATATTCAGCAGATCTTCTTCACTGATTATCGGAATGTCAAGGGCTTCGGCTTTCTTCCTTTTCTCAGGCCCCATATTGTCTCCTGCCACAAGGAAGTCGGTTTTGGAAGAGATGCTTCCTTTAATTGTTCCTCCCTTGTTTTCAATGAGCTGCCTGATTTCTTCCCGGCTGTGATTGTGAAACACCCCTGATATTACAAAGGATTTACCGGACAGGACGGTGGGTGCGGTGGTGGTTGTTTCCTCCTTCATGGCGAGATTCAGGCCGGCATTTCTCAGCCGGTTCACAATCTCTGTATTCCGGGGGTCATTGAAATGGGCTTCAATGCCTGCCGCGACCTTATCTCCCACATCATCCACCCGGATCAGTTCTTCCCTGGAGGCATTCATCAGGTTGTCAATATTTCCAAAATGCCTTGCAAGCTTGCGTGCCATGGTTTCACCCAGGTGCCGGATTCCAAGGGCATAAAGGACGCGTTCAAAGGGCACCTCTTTTGATGTTTGAAGCGCATTCAGGATATTCCGCACTGTTTTTTCCCGGAAACTCAGGGTTCTGCTTTTGCCGGTTTCCGGGTCGGTAATTGTTTTTTCCAGGCCGATCAGGTCTTCATACGTTAAATCATACAGATCGGCAATGTGGTGTATCTTCCCTTTTCTGATCAGCAACTCGGTTTTTCCCTGTCCCAGGCTGTCGATATTCATCGCCCTTCTGCTGATGAAATGTTCAATGCGGCCCTGGATCTGTGGGGGGCATTCTTCGGAATTGGGGCAATAATGTACGGCCTCTCCTTTGTCTCGTTTTAACGCCGTGCCGCATTCGGGGCAATTGTCAATGAAGTGCAGGGGAGTGGCCCCGGCTGGTCTCAATGACTCATCCACCCCGACGATCTTGGGGATAATGTCTCCCCCTTTTTCCACATAAACGCTGTCTTTGTCATGCAGGCCAAGCTCTTCCATCCTGTCCTGGTTGTAAAGGGAGGCACGCCTGACGGTACTTCCGGCAATGGTTACCGGTTCAAGAACAGCAACCGGGGTAACTGCACCGGTCCGTCCGACCTGGTAGATTACATCAAGGAGCTTGGTAAGGCCACGTTCAGCTTTGAATTTGTATGATATCGCCCATCGGGGAAATTTACTGGTATAGCCAAGTTTTTCCTGTTGCCGGTAATTGTTCACCTTGATAACCACCCCGTCGATGTCGAAGGGAAGCTGGCCGCGTTCGGCCTCGATGCCTGTGATATAGCTGAAAACCTCTTCAATTCCGGTGCATTTGCTGATCCGGTCTGACACCTTAAATCCCCATTGCTTCAGGGTGTTCAGGCTGTCCCAGTGGTTGCTGAAAGGAAGATTTTCTCCCAATACCCCGTATATGAAACAATCGAGGTGGCGTTGTGCCACCTGTGCCGAGTCCTGGAGTTTCAGGCTGCCGGCGGCGGCATTTCTGGGGTTGGCAAACGTTGCCTCCCCATTTTTTTCCTTTGCCCGGTTGAGTTGCACAAAACTATGATGTGGCATGTAAACCTCCCCGCGTACTTCAAATGCGGAAATATGATCTGTGGTTTTAACCTTAAGCGGAATACTCGGAATGGTTTTTACGTTGGTGGTAATTTCATCTCCCTGTACCCCGTCTCCGCGCGTGGCTGCCCTTTCCAGCTCTCCCTCACGGTATGTAACTCCGATGGCCACACCGTCAAACTTGAGTTCACACACATACTCGTAGGGCTCGCCGCCCAGGCCTTTTCGTACGCGTTGGTCAAAAGCGGTCAGTTCTTCCCTGCTGTAGGTATTGCTCAGTGACAGCATGGGATATTTGTGCCTGACGGCCGGAAATTTTTTTGTCACCTGCCCGCCGACACGCTGGCTGGGTGAGTTCTTGTCAAGAAGATGGGGGAAGCGTTTTTCCAGGGAGATCAGTTCCTCCATGAGCTGATCAAACTCGTAGTCGCCGATAACCGGGTCGGCCAGGACATAATAGCGGTAATTGTGTTCATTGATCTTTGCGGAGAGTTCCTCTATGCGCTTCCTGGCTTCTTCTTCCTTCATGGGGTTTTTAGAAATTGGTAAATGACATCTGCTGTTTCAGGGAAGCGTAAAATTAAGAAAAAAGCCGGTACGGGGCCGGCTTTGGTGGTTGGTTTACGTATAATGGCAGTGGTTGGGTGTATGACAACGCCTGAATGAAACTGACAGTGCCTGAATGGTGCTCACAATGCCTGAATGGCGTTGGCGGGCTGCGGTGCGCCGTAAATTGTTTATGGCCCCCCGATGACCAGGCTCAGATTTCTTGAATTAATAAACATGACCGGGATCTTCTCCTTGTTGTACAAAACCCTTTCCTCTTCTTTGTTGAACGGGTTGCAGGTGAGCTTGTCGGGGTCGGAGGTGATCATGATGGCCTCGGCATTTTTTTCCCTGGCAAATTTCAATACATGTTTCGCAAACGAACCACCGGGGCTGGAGCAGGATACCGTATTCGGTACTTTGGCATGCTCCAGTATTTCAACAACCTGCTTGCGGTCTGCACTGAGTTTGCGGTCGGTGTCTTTGTCACCATAGTTATCAACAAAAATATCAAAATGGCTGCCCGCTTTCTGATGCAGGATCCTGGCCCATTTCACTTTTTGTTTGGAGCCGGGTTGCAGATCCAGGGGGTAAACAATATTTTTATAGGCAATATTTTCGGCAGGACGTTGAATAACGATAACCGGGCAAGGGCATTTTTTGACCACCTTCAGGGCAAAGCTGCCTGTGATATGCTGCAACCCTTTTTTTCCATGGGTTCCCAGGAAATGAAATAGTACGCCGTGCTCCTTTGCTGTGGTGGCAATGTTCTGACATACTTTGCCTTTTTTGATAATCGGGGTCACTTCAACCTGGAAATCCTCATGGGCTTTTTTGGCAATGTAATTTAATTTCTCTGCAACATAGTCCTCTTTTTGCTTTTCCTTTTTCAACATCCTCCTTGTGTATTTGTCGATGATATGTATCAGGAGAATTTTAGCACCGAAATGTTTTGCCAATACAGCGGCATGTTCCAGTGCATGATCGCTGACTTCAGAAAAATCAGTGGATACCAGGAAAGTCGGATGGTCGGCGGTGTCCATGGCAGGAATTTTTGTGGTGGTAAATGCCTGTTTAAGGCCACAAGTTATGAAAATTCCGTCATGTAAAAAAATTATCCGGCTAAATTTCCGGTTTGTCGTGCTGATTTGGGTTTATGAAGCATGAGGGAGGTTGTTTTCTGTCGGTTGGGGATGTTTGCTGACAGAACAAAGGTTTACCGGAACGGGAAGCGATAGTATAAACTGTAATGCAATGTCATGGCAGTGTTGCTGCCAGAGCCACCGAAGCCTCCCACATAATAGGGATCCATTTCAGGTTCGGAGGTGGCGTTCAGTAAAATTTTTCCTCTCAGGCTCCAGCCAATATAGAAATTGCGTAAGATTTCTGTTTTCAGGCCAATCCCTGCTTCAATCCAGTGGGCCTGATAAATATCTCCCTCAATGGCAGTCTGGTGATCTCCCCAGTATTCATCGGGGATCATGATAAAAGGGGCCTCCTGGCGGGTGCGGCTGTAGCCGTAGCGCAGCGAAACCAATACGGCATCATTGACAGGGCCGGTAATGTATTGTAAAAGATTGAAGTCTGCACCGGCACGCCCGAAAAACCCGTCAGCCGTATACTGGTGGGTTTCCTTCTCCACTTCCACCCTGAGCATTCCGGCCTCCGCAACGGCAAACAAGTTTTCCCTCCATTCGAAGTCAACGGAAACCCCGATTGGAAAAACTTCCGGTTCAATGATCTGCCTGGCAAAACCTGATACGTCAACTCCCACCCGGACCGAAGGGTGAAAAATCGTGTCATTTTCGCCGGCTGCCAGGCTCAGATTCATTGTCATTGTCATTGCCGGGATCAGGAATAAATACTTGAATATGCTCATCAAATGTATTTGTTACACGATTGTTTGTTATCGACAGCGATACCAGCTGATTGGCTGAATACCTGACATCCGTGATGTCATAAAACATGGTGAAACCGCATTCTACGGATATCAAATGTACATCATGCCTGTAGTCCAGGGTGATGGTATCATTTGTGTGCTCAAAAGAGAGCACAAATTCACTTGTGTTGTCATTGGGGTTAAGCGGAACTTCGATCAGGGAAACGCCGGATTCCCGGTCGTAAATGCGATCATCGGGTCTGCCGGTTGCGTAAACTGTAAGTGAGTCAACGGGTGCTCTTGTTTCATCTTCCTGCCCGGACAGGTAAAAAGCGATCCGCAAGGGGTTTGCAGTGACCTCCTCACATACCTCGTCGTCCTGGCACGCTGACAAAAACAGTGTGGCCAGCATCAGGAGGGGAAAGAGCATCCGCAGATGGCGGAATGAGGTTTGCGCCGGATTATGCATGATGGCAAAATTAAGAAAAAAGCCCTTGCCACGTTAAAAAGTAACGCTCCCGGTTAAAATTGGTCAGCCCTCAGAAAGATGAATCCTCCGGGTATGATTCCTGTGTCCTGAATATCGGTGAGATGGCCGTCCGGGTCGTACCGCAGCATCTGCCCCCGTTGTACATAATCCACTGCGTCTGAAACGTAAACGTCTCCGTTGCCGGGGTCCGCAGCCAGACCGTAAAATATCCTTCCTTCAGCCTTGATGAATTTTTCTGGTGAGGCAGCCTCCTGGTTTACATCCATCCGGAATACATCCCCGCCGAGGAAATAGAGCGTTTTGCCGTCGGGGCAGCTGACCAGCCGGCTGTAGGTGATCTCTTTGTCGGGGAGCGGATATTCGCCCCTGATGCTGAACCCGTTTCTGTCTATCTGGTACAAAACCGGCCGTGACTTCAGCAGGGGATCCCCACCTGCAAGCACCCAGAGACGCCCCTGGTGATCTTTGGTCAAGGACACAGGGCCGGGTGGAACTTCGAGGCTGTCGGCCAGTTGGTTGGTTTCCGTGTCAATGGCGTAGAGCTGCCCGGATTCCACACCGGTGGTAACTGCATAATCTCCAAACATCATGATTTCTTCTGTCCACCCGTTGACTGCCACGGAACCCTTGATTGTTTTTTGCTGCAGATCAATAAGATGCACTTTCCCGGCGTAAAGGTCAGTGATATATCCTGTTCCATTGGAGGCCATGGTCATGTAGCGGGGGGAGGTCAGCCCGGATATGACATGTGATTGCTCCAGGCTTACCGGGTCTGTAACCGCCACTTTGCCAGAGTTGTTCACAATAAGCCAAAGTTCGTCCTCATTGAGGAATGCGGACTGGAGCACATCACCGGGTTGTTTGCCGTTGGCTTTCTGATAGAGGTTGTGGTGAACCTCCTTGTTGGTTTTGTCGTAGTAACTCAGGGATGCATTGCCCCAACCGTAATTCCCTTCGTTGAGTATAAACAGGCCTTCACCGGGAACGATGTCAGGCAGTCCGGCATCGGTTTCAGCTTCTTCTTTTTCGCAGGATGCGAACAGGAGCGCAGTCAGTGTAGCTGTGATCAAAAGAGTGAAGAGACGAAAAGGGGGATGTGTCATAGATGTAGGTTTATGGTGTTTGGATTGTCCGGGGTCGCTGATTTAGGTGAATCCGGTAAATGTTATTCAGGCCGGGAAATCTTATTCATCAGTAAAGAAAAAGCGTTCGGTATGCGTATGGCGGGATGTGGTGACGCGCAAAAGGTACATTCCCGGGGCCATGGACACCCGGGGCATTTTCATGTGGTGGACACCTGCCTGGTTCATTTCTGTTTTCGCACTGTATATAACCGATCCATGCATCGTCATGATGCTCATTTCAACTTCCGAGGCCTCCGGAATCCGGAGTCTGATCCTGCTGGCGGCATTTGCCGGATTTGGGATCACTGAAGCCTGCAGGCCCTGTTCGCCATCATTTGCCTGGTGAATGATGCCGACGGCATCGAGGTCGAACCCGCCGGTGGGGAAAGCGGTGGGCCAGGGGTCGTTGATGATGTTACCGTGGGAGTCGTAAGTGGCATATTCGGGGTCAATGCTTCCCACCACGTCAATGATCCTTACATGGGTAATGTGATTCACGTCCAGACCGGGAGTACCGGCCAGGGTATCCAGGTCAAAGGGGGTGCCATAGAATATGCGGTATTTGCCGGCCAGGTTATGAATGTGTTCGGCTTTCAATGTGCCGAAGGAACTGACCTGGGTGTCGGCAGGGGTCAGGGAGGTATTCGGGAAGCGTACAAAGTGCTCCCCATCTGAACTTACTTCCACAAACCCCAGTTCGAGGAAGTAATCGTCAAAAGCGTTTTCAAATACTGCAAAATCCCAGCCTTCTCCATTGGTGATGGGCGGATCAAAGGTGAGTGTAACATATCCGCCGTCGCCCAGGCTCAGGGTTCCTTTTTCGCCGGCCTTTCCGATGACGTCCTGACAACTTCCGGCAGAAGCGAGGCCTATTTCCGGCCTGGAGATGTCCATGGGCCCCCGGACGACTTCACATCCGGATGCCCATCCCACAAAAACCGTGGAATCCTTGTGAATGGCGGTTGTTCCCTTTTGCCCTGCCGGCGGAGCAAACTGTGCCTTCGCCGGAGCGGGAAACAACCACCCCGCAGCCAATGCCAGAATAACTGCCAGGAATAAGTTGCAGCGATCAGTCCGGGCGCAGCCAGCGCCCCTGACCATTGCGTGAATAACCGGCAAATAACGGATGAATTGCAGACAGAAGCTTGTTTTTACCATTTATACGGGGTGGTGTTTATCCAGATATGTTACTGTTTCGGGTTTGATACTGTTTCCGGTGTGTTATTGTTTGACGATGCGCCGGCTGTGACGAAAATTCTGCCCCTCCAGGATAACGACATATGGCCCTTCCGGTAGCGATGAAAGATCAACAGAGTCACCCTGTCTGACGGCAGCCGTATGCAACAGCCGGCCGGCAAAATCCAGAATACGAAGTTCTGCCGTTTGGTCACGCAGGTTTCCGGGAAGGCGGATCCGGGCCTGATCGCGAACCGGATTGGGGTAGATCAGAGATTCCTCTGCATGATCAATACCGGCAACCGGTGTCGGATCATTGTCATCCCAGGTGGTGACCTCTCCAATGCAGATATATGCCGGAGTATTCATCCCGTAATCCCCCACATCGGAAGAACTCAGGCGCAGTTCCAGGCTGTCCACCGGTCCGAGTCCTTCCAGTGAAATCCTTTCCCAGCTGTCCACAATGTAATTTTTGTCGTTGTCTTCAAACCGGTAATCAGCCAGGTAAAATTCTTTTTCTCCCATTTCATCCCCGCCATGCCAGGCCACGATAGTCAGCAGGAACCAGTCCGGGTCATCTCCGTCTTCCCCGCCGAATTGCTTTGAGAAATCATCCCCGTCGCGCATGGCAAGGGCGGTGTAGGTGTTGTTGGTGACGACCATTTCCCGGAAGTACCCTCCTTTGGCATCTTCATTGGGGTAGATGAACATGCTGTTTTCAAAGGTGTTGGGATCAGAAACGTATGCCACGGCATAATTCGGGTTGTCTTCCCAGGGTTCACCGGTAAAAGCGCTGTAATGGTTCCCGTAACCCGGGGTTTCATTGTCGGTTACATTGGAAACGGCAAACCCGCTCCAGCTGTAGGTGTTTTCATCCCACCAGGTGAAATGGTTCAGAAAGAAAAGGTTGCCGCTTTCAAAGCCGCCTGAATCGTCAGAGCCATTCCAGTAGCTTTCTTCATCCAGCTCAATTTCACTGAAGCCAGAGGTGGTCTGCCCGTAAAGGGTTGCGCCAAATGTGCCGGTGAATGTGGTAAACAACAGCAGGGCAACTGCCATTTTCAGGATTTTTTTCAGGGTAGATGTTTGATGCATGGGATAGATTTTTTTGTTTTTTTAAATATTTAAAGATTGGTTGTCTCAGTTTTCCTGTTTTTTATTTAGTAACTGCAGGCTTATACCGGCCCTGGCATGTCTCAGGGGCATGGGCCGGCCGCTCATCACTTCATAGGAGGCATTCCACAGGTTGCTGATCGTGGTAAATACCGATATACTGTGCCGGTTCACACTGGTCTGCCATTGCAGTGTGATGTCTCCTGTTTGATACGCATCAAGCCAGGCGCTGTGGTCTTTGGCGGTATATCTTTTCCCTGTGAACTGATGGTCAAAATTCAGGGTGAAGGCTTGGTAGCCGATATCCAGATTGTAACCCAAAGAATTTTTGGGAACGTATATCAGCTGCTTGCCGGCGGATCTGTCTCCCGGGCTATGTGTACGGGTGTTTTTTGCGATGGTGTGATCCCAGCGGCCCTGCCAGCTCACTGAAACCTTCTGCAGTCTGATGTTGCCCGATATCCTTGCTTCCAGCCCGTAACTTTGCACCTCCATGAGGTTTTGCGGACTCCAGAACATGCTTCCCTGCCCTGGCAACCAGATAATCCATTCGTTCACCCTGCGGTGAAATCCGGTAAGGCTGATTTCATTGATGCCGAAGGTTGGTTCTTTGCCCCGGTGGCCGGCAAGGTGTGCCGGAATCCCGGTTTGATTGAAATAGCTGATTCCCAAATCCTGGCTCCATCCCTGCTCGGGTTTCAGGTCGGGATTGCCACCCGGATCCCAGTATTTGTCGTTGAGGGTGGGCAACCGGTAATTTTTCCCCGCATTGGCCCTGACCAGTATCCGGGGGTTGGGCTGCCAGGATAATCCGAAAGAGGGAGCGAAGGGGGGTGTCTGATGGTTTGTGAATGATTGACGGCCGCTGGCCAGGAACTGCAGCTGATCACTGAGAAACTCCCATCTCAGTGATCCGAAAACCGAAATTAACTGCTCCTGTTTGTTTCCCTTATAGGAATCAGATTCTGCCTTGATCCACTTTGTTTTAACCCCGGTGTTGGCTGAAATACCCTGTGCAACACAAAACAGCGCTTCCGCTTCCTGCACAAATGTTTGAGAGGAGGATAGGCTCGACTGGTTCAGGCTGTCAAGATAAAGCAACCCTTCATTGAAATAACCACCGCGCCATGTAATGCTGCTTCGGTCCATGTGATACTGCCACTGTCCGGTGACCCTCAGTGCATCGTCTTCCTGGTAAGCCCCGGTGTGTGTGGCCATTGCTGCAGGGGGGATCTGGCGGCTGTTTTGCTGCCACCACAATCTGAGTGAACCCTGATGGCGTGTTCCGGGTGCAAAATAGGTTTCATGCAGGATTCCGTATTGCTGCAATGATGCGTGTTGCTGGGTGAGTGTCGGGTTGCCCTGTATGCGGGTGTTTTTGTAACGATACTCATTGTCAGAGTTTTTGTGAAAAACCCTGAGGCGGGAAGCTGTTTGGTTGCGGCTCCCGTACAGGTCAAGGTATTGGGCTGCCTCACCCATATCGGAAGCGGACATCTGTGCTCGTGCAAAGGAACTCCTTCCGGCAGGTCTGTTGTTGTTCAGGTGGATGGCTCCACCCATGCTGCCGCTGCCCCAGAGGGCGCTGCCTCCTCCGTACTGTACGCCGGCATCATCGGTAAAGAAAACAGGGAACAGGGAAAGGTCTGTTTGGCCGGTGGCGGGGCTCTGCAGGTTGAATCCATTCCATACCAGGGCTGTTTGCCCGGCTGACCCTCCCCTCAGGGAACTGGTGGCAAGCACCCCCGGTCCGTAATTCCGGATGAAAATACCTGTTTGCCTGGACAATAAATGGTCGAGGCTGCTTTGGCCATAACGTGCAAGTACTGTGCTGTCTGTTTGATGAATGCTGTGGCCGGCGCTGAATGTCCGGTGCCTGGGTGAGGCAACTTCTGTGGGCTCAAGCATGATCAGGGTATCGGCAGGCTGGGTTCCGCCTGATACCCCAAGAGGCCACAACAGGAGGATTAAAACAAGCCGGTAAGGGTTAAGTTGCCCGTTATGCATGGATAATTGCTTATTTGTGGTACCGGAACACTGTCAATCGCAAACGATCGTGCACCGAGGTCCGGAACCCAATAATTTTAAACAGAAAACATCAATGTAACAGACGGCGAAATATGATCGCTTTTTTCCCGAAAGCTACAATTACGTGATGTGTGCAGGCAGGTCTTCTGACTTACTCCATGTTTATCGCCTTCCCGCCCGAAACGGCAGTGGCATTGGGGTGATAAACACAACGATAAGGAGCTTACAGCAGCGGGAACTGTTCAGGACTCGCACCTGATTCCCTTTTCATCCGGATGGTCCGAAAGGATTCCGGAAACCTGTACATTTTGCAAATGTAGGAATTTCTTGTAACAACTTGTTAATTTCTGCACTAAATATGTTTTTCACATGGTCTTATATGGTTCTTTTAATATATTTGCCGGCGAACCCCCAAATGAATATCAATATGCAAGGGAAAAACTGCCCCAACTACATCAATTGTCAGCTGGTTCATAAAGAGGAGGTTTTGCCGGATAAAAAAAAACAAGGGCAATACATCCGTGATTACTGCCTGGCCGGGGAGGAGGCATGGAGCCAATGCAAGCGTTATCTTACCAAAAAGAAGCTGAATTTTTGCCCCGATTTTGTGTTGCCGGACAGTCCATGGTCTCCTGATGAGATTTTGGATATCTTTGAGGAGCGGGAGATGAATGATTTCAATGAACAATAATATGATTTGTGTTTAAAACCAATTAATTATGCCAACAATCGAAATTGAAGGACATACATTTGAAGTGGACGGGGATGGTTTTCTGGCCAATCCTGAAATCTGGAATGATGAAGTTGCCAAACTCATTGCAAAATATGACGGAATTGAAGAGATGACTGACAAGCATTGGGATGTGGTGAAGATCATACGCGAGAATTATGAGGAAAAAGGGATGGCTCCGATGATCCGGGTCATCTGCAAAAAAACCGGGCTTAAACTTCGTGAAATTTACCAGCTTTTTCCGCTGGGTCCTGCACGTGGTGCCTGTCGTGTAGCAGGTTTGCCCAAACCCGATGGTTGTGTATAATACGGTGCTTATGTATTGGTTTGAATGGATTGCCCTGGGGGCTTTGTTAATTTGCCTTTCCGGTCTGGCGTATCATATGATAAGGCTGATCAGGCTCGGGGTTCAGGATGACTATTCTGCCCGGGCAGGAAGCCCTGTCGCAGGTGTGTTTTATTCTTTCACCGGTGGGATGGATCCCAGGCATAAAGAATCGGCTTACCTGAACCTACCGACATATGTGTCAGGGGTCATATTCCATATTGCAGTATTTGTGACCATTGTCTTGTTTTTTCTTTTCCTCACAGGTGTTAACCCTGGGCAGTCAGCCAGCCTGATCCTTTCCGTTGTGGCTTTTTCAGGCGCGGTGACCGGTGCCGGAATGCTGATCAAACGCCTGCGCGATCCAAAGCTGAGGTATTTGTCCAATGCCGACGACTTCATTTCGCTGCTGCTGGTGATTGTCTTTCTGATTCTGGCCGGATTGACCCTGTTGATCCCGGCTGCCTACCCGGTCTTTATGCTGGCCAGCTCCTTGCTTTTGTTGTATATGCCACTGGGAAAACTCAGGCATGCCGTTTATTTTTTTGCTGCCAGGATCCACCTGGGTCGCTTCTATGGCTGGCGAAATGTGTGGCCGCCGCGAAAAGTATAATTTTTTATGGAAAAAGTAACCAAAGATAAAATAAAGGCCGGCCTGGAGGTGTTCAGGCAGTTGCATGACAGCAAGCTGCTGACCCATCTGAACAGTTGTGTGCATTGCGGACTTTGTGCGGATTCCTGTCTGTATTATCTGACCATGAAGGATGAGCGCATGATTCCGGCCAACAAGGTGGATGTGGTGGCTTCTGTTTATCGCCGTTACCATACACTGGCCGGGAGGCTTGCCCCCCGTTTGGTCAACGCCAGGGAACTGGATGATGCCACCGTGGAAGAAATGGTGGATTTGTTGTTTGGTGCCTGCACCATGTGCGGACGGTGTGTGAGGCATTGCTCCATTGGGGTGGACATCGAATATGTGGTTCGGATGGGCCGGAAAATATTGTCCGACATGGGATATGTCCCGGCTTCATTGCAGGCCACCGTGAATGCGGCACTTGAAACGGGCAACAATATGGCCATACCGGACGAGGAGTTCCTTGATACCATAGAGTGGATGGAGGAGGAGCTTCAGGATGAGCTGGAAGACCCGCAGGCAGAGATCCCTGTTAACCAGCCCGGGAAAAATGTATTGTATACCCTGAACCCGAGGGAGCCCAAATTTTTTCCCCTGTCCATATCAGCCATGGCCAAAGTCTTTTTCGCCGCAGGTGAAAGCTGGAGCTTGTCCACGACCATGTATGATGTGACCAATTATGCCTATTTCTCCGGCAACGAGGAGCACGGAGCCACGATCGGGCAAAGGATTCATGAAGAGATGGAGAAAATGCAGGCAGGTAAACTTGTGCTGGCTGAATGTGGTCACGGGTACAGGGCCAATCGCTGGGAGGCTCCGAATTATGTCAAAAAGGCCTTTCCTGAAACCGTCAGTTCCGTGGAGTTGATGGCCGCTTATCTTCGAGAGGGGAAAATTACGCCCGACAAAAGCCTGACCGAAGAGGTTGTAACCCTGCATGATCCTTGTAACCTGGTGCGTGGAGGAGGTATTTGGCATGAGCAGCGCTATATCTTAAATCGTTGTGTGCAGCACTTCGAAGAGATGTCGCCCCATGGCCTGGATAACTTTTGCTGTGGTGGTGGTGGCGGGCAGCTTGCCATGGGTGAATACAACGACAGGCGGCTGAAAATCGCTGAGATCAAGGCGGAACAGATCAGAAAGACCGTGGCAAAAATTGTGGCCACGCCCTGTCACAATTGTGTGGATCAGCTGTCGCAGATCAATGTGGATTTTAAGCTTAATGTCCAGATCAAGACCATTGCGGAAATTGTGGCCGACTCTCTCGTGATCGAACCGAAGTCTCAGAAATAATAACGTATAAATATTTGCCCCATGCAAGACTTAATTTACCTTGATAATTCTGCAACCTCCTTTCCGAAACCGGAGGAGGTCTATGATTTCATGCGCGATTTTTACTGTGAACACGGTGTGAGTCCCGGCCGCTCAGGCTTTGATGCATCCATACAGACCGAAGAAATGGTTCATCAAACCCGCCGGATGCTGATGGAATTGTTTAACGGAGATGGTGACCCGGATCGTTTGACTTTCAGCTACAATGCCAGTGACTCCCTGAATATGATTCTTCAGGGGCTTGCTGAGAAAGGGGATCATGTGGTTACCACAAATCTTGAACACAATTCGGTGTTGAGGCCATTGCATCATCTGCAGCTGGACGGGACCATTGACCTGACACATGTACCTTTTGACAAGCACGGATACCTGGATCCGGATGACATCAAAAAAGCGATCCGGAAGAATACCAAAATGGTGGTGGTGAACCACAGTTCCAATATCATTGGTACGGTTCAGCCT
>Ga0207421_10005220_pt1 | contig 14650 bp, 12 predicted proteins | sample SodLakKL_010_SED_4_FD_187542 | JGI IMG/M metagenome (GOLD analysis project Ga0207421, IMG submission 187542) | Alkaline sediment microbial communities from Lake Tanatar, Kulunda Steppe, Russia - 8KL_010_SED (SPAdes) (version 2) | ecosystem: Environmental > Aquatic > Non-marine Saline and...
GCTGTTGGCCCCGCTCTGGTTCGTCACCAGGCCCACCGTCCTGCCCGCAACCAACCCGCGCTCATCAGAAAGCAAAACTTCACTGCCCAGGCTGAATTCCTTTTCAGGATCTTCATCCAGCTCTTCTCCTGAATCATCTTCCGGCAGTTCTTCATCTGGAAGATCTTCCGGAGCATCGGGAGCAATCCCCACCCGTACGGCCAGGAAGGCCAAAAGCACAATAATAATTACAAGAACAAGCAGTATTCTGCGCATGGTTACACCTCTATAATTAGATCCAGAAAAACCCGCTTCTACACAAACCGTTCAGGCAGGACTATTTCCCGGGCAATATTGCCTGAAGTCAATCAGCACTTTCAAATGATCTCCTGACTTGCATAACTCAAAAGCCTTTAGAGCCTGTTCAAATTTGTAGCTGCCCGATATCAATGGCCTGACATCGATCGCCTTTTCCTCGAGGGCCCTTAAAGCAGGGGCAAAAGGCCCGCACCTGGACCCCACTACCGTTATTTCATCCACCACCAGCGGGGTTAAACTCAACTCCGCCTTGCCGGCAGTGGTGCTTTTCAACACTATCTTCCCCCGCGGCCTGACCAGTGTGCAGGCCAGTTCAAAACCGTCGAGGCTGCCCGTAGCTTCAACTACCAGGTCATATTTTTTCTCATAAGCCTCTTTCTGCCCAAACAAATTCTCCAGCAGAATTGTTTTTACCTTCTGATCAGACGCAACAGCCAGTTTCTGCGAATGTTTTCCCAGCAACTTCACATCGGCACAGGTCAGGTTCAAAACCAGGGCGGATAAAATTCCCAGCCTGCCGTCGCCAAGCACGGCCACCCGGTCAGAAGGTTTGAGGCAGACCTGCTCTGTTATTTCAAATGCCGCCGCCAGGAGCTCGGCAAAAACAGCTTCTTCATCGGTTACCTCATCAGGGACCGGGTGCAGGTTTTCCAGGGGCACGGCCACGTATTCACCCATACAACCTTCCCTGTCGGCAATACCAATAACGGTTCGCTGCGAACAGTGATTCTTTATCCCATGCCTGCAGTACTCACACCAGCCGCACCCGCAGTTTATCTCGGCAACCACTCTTGTTCCAACCGGCACCGGACTGCCTTCCGGCCGGTTTCCTGCAGGTGTTTTTGCTTGTACTGCTTCGACCACCCCGCATAATTCATGCCCTATAACTCCCTCAAAACTCCTGTATCCTTTAATAATTTCCAGGTCCGTCCCGCAGATCCCGGCCATGCTGACCCGGACCAGAGCTTCTCCCTGCTTTAAAGAGGGTTTCGGATAATCATCAACCAGCCGAAGGCCGTTCTTAAATAAGACTGCTTTCATAACGGGATATACCTCCAGTATGCGGGTAGGGGTCCATTTCCGCAGCGTTATGGTTATTGTAACTCCTTATCAGAAAAACCAGAAGCCCTATAATTACTGCCTCAAGGTTTACCTTGATTCTCCCCGGTGAGCCCTACCATCTGATCCGGCTTAACTTGGCAAGGAGCGGTACATACCTTAAAGCGGTTCGTCCTCCACGATCAACCGGCGCCTTATTGTGATCGAGAAAAGCAGCCTGAACCAGCCGAGGGCATATTCGGAAGGACTAAAATCATACCTGTATAAAAGGGCGGTTTTCAATGGCAGGGCGGCCAGCCCGGGCTCCAGAATTTTAGGTTCTCCTTTTTTCCCTGAGTAGCAAAGATTCTGGTAAATTACTGTCATCGCTTCAAATTCTTCAGCCAGACCGGGAATCTCCTCTTTAAGCTGGGCCGTTATCCGTCCGGGAGTTTCCCCCGGTTCCGGCAAATGCTTAAATGCGGCCCTGACTTTTACTACCCGGGTATAGAGATCTCCGGGATGCTTGGCCCGGGATAATTTAAGAAATGAGAAAGTTAAAATACCGGCAGCCAGGCCGGCAAACAGGACCAGTCCGACATAAAAAGAGATTAACCGGCCTTTTGTTTCATCATCCAGAGCTGCCACGGCCGCAGCGTCCTCTTCTTCTCGATCGGCTTCTTCCGTCTCCACCTCGCTTCCGCCTGCTGGGACCCTATACGGTCCGGTAGGTTCAAAAACTACCCATCCGTATCCCGGGAGGAAAGCTTCCACCCAGGCATGGGCATTGCTCTTCCTAACCTCCATGCTCCGGGGCATCTGCCGGGTAGCTGGATCTTCCGGGTGAAACCAGGTCAATTCTTCCTCGGTGTAAAAGCTGGCCCGGTACCCTTCAACGTAACGGGCCGGCACTTCGTTTAATCTCAGTAGTATAACCATAGCCGTGGCATAATAGGAGCAGTAACCTTCCTGCAGATCGAACAAGAAGTGATCTACAAAATCAACTCCCTGCGGCGGTTCCGGGGTATTCCTGGTGTAGGAGATCCTCCTTAAATACTTTTCAATCAGATCCGCTTTTTCTGCCTTACTGCCGGCTTCGGAGGTAATATCCAGAGCCAGCTCCTCGATTCTTTCCGGCAGATCATCCGGGACCTGCAAAAAAGGAAGCAGTTCCCCGGCCCCTTTCTCAAGCTCTGTTTGCTTCTCCAGGTCTTCCAAATCAATTGAGGTAATCGCTTTTCCGGATAAAGAGTACTGCCCTGCAAATTCCAGATCGAGAGCGTCTATGTTGCCAAAGGAATCTACAGCATAAAGCCCTTCTTCCGGGTTGCCTGCCGCGTCTTTTTCGATTTCGATGGCGGTGGTAGGAAAAAGGGCAAACAGGTCTCTTTCCGGTTCAAGGTAGTAAACCCGCATTTTTAAATCGCTGTCATAAACTTGAACATGCTCGAAAGCGGAATCGAGATCGGCTGCCGGTTCCGCTGCCCGCTTTTCCCATGAATGGCCGGTATAATAGTCCATGGCTCGCCCGCGAAGGTACAGCGACGATGGCAGGGTCCCTTCCAAAAGCTCAATAGTTATAACCCTTTCATGGGATTCAGTCAGGCCGCCTCCCAGTTCACTTCCGGGAGCATATCCTGTCCGTCGATCACGGACATCTCTTGCAAGACCGATATCTTCTCCGTCCGGATCGTGACTTTCTCCAGCATAAGGGTCGGTGAAAACCCTTAAAATTTCCGGTACATCGAGGCGATCAATGTCCCGGGGCATGATTGATACCAGGAGAGCAGACACTACTGCCAGAGCTAAAATACCCGCCTTGTACCATCTGCGATCTAAACTGCTTTGATTGCGGATATAAAGGAAAGAAGCGGTCGGAAAAGCCAGGGTAAGAAATACGAACAGCCCCTGTTCTGCATCCGGGAAACGGTAATACCACATTAAGGTGTAAACCGCCAGGCCTAAAATAATGGTGGGAGCAATATTTCTGCCTTTTGAGATCATAAGAAACTGGAAATAGACCAGCAGAAAAACTCCGAGCGAAGTAAAAGTCCAGGCCAGCAGCAGCCCGGCCGAGTATGGATCTTGGAACCACTGCTGCAGCTCTTCCGCCAGCCGGGTTGCAAAAACAAGCGGCCCGAACTCGAACAACGCGACACCGTGGACCAGCAAAGCCCAGATTGCAACTCCCGAAAGCAGCTTGATCCCGATTATTTTGGGCCGGGCCACAGTAAAAACTGCCAGCAGCCCGGCAGCCACCCACAGGCCCCAGTGCGGGGCATGTTCCACGTTCCTGTTTGCGGAAAACATCAGGTAAACTGCCATGGCAATCAGCAGCCATACTTCCAGGCCCCACAACCTTTTTAAAGCCATGATGTTTCCACCCGCCTTGCTGAGATCCGGTTGTTCTTAAATACCAGCTGCCAGAGATAAAACTGGCTCAGAACTTTGCCGTATTCAAGGTTCAAGTGTTCATCGGTAACCATAAGTGAAATCATTTGCCCGGGTTTTCTGATATAGCCGAGCCCGGCCAGGTAACGTAAATCCAGGTTGGGCAAGATCCATACAAGCCGGTCAGTTGTCGCCCAGCGATTATGATAGACGTGTTCAAGAAGCGTTCCTATGCAATTCGATTTCAGGTCCGTAAAAAGTTTCCTGATCAGGAAAAACTGCTTTTCTCCCTTCGCCGGGGGCAGGTAACGCGGCCTGTCATCGTAACTTAAAAATCCTACCTGAAAATTTTTTAAAAGCAGGTGCGTTGCCAGCGACATTACCTTCTCCAGGGCCAGGTCCTGTTCAAAAACCGAGGAGTAGTAGCTCCGGCAAAACTCCAGGCCGATTACCAGCTTAGCCTGGCTGGTAACATCCGGGCGCCTGACATATATTTCCCCCTGCCTGGCGGAGACCTTCCAGTTTATCAATTTAAATGGATCGCCCGGTATAAAAGGCCTCAAATCATAGCTTTCGGTATGATCAAGCTGATTGAAGGGGTTGTAAAAAATATTTCTCCTGGCCCCGTAAGGCTCGACACTTTCAACATGATACTGGCCCGCAAAGGGGATCATGCGGGGGTAGACGGCAATGGGTCTGCTGCCGGAAAAACTTTTTTCCACAGCCAGGGCGCCAAAAAGGGTTTGCAGGCGAACCCGGAACGGTCCGATGGAATGTGAACCTCTCCTGAGGCACTTTAACTTGTAATTAACCTTCCACGAACCCAGGGGAAAATTATCATCAAATTCAATTTTATTTTCATTATCCCGCTGCGGCAGCACCTGTCCGAGGTTGTATAGCTCGGGCCTGCTGTCAAAGCTTTTTTCGTCCAACCCTTCTATAAAAAACTCGCTGTGCGGAAGAGGCAATAAAGAATCGTTAATAACCCTTATTTTCAGCTCAATATATTCATTCCTGGACGTTTGCATCGGCTCGATGTCCAGGATAAAATCCATCCTACTAGATATATGAAGCATCCAGACCAGTGAACATAAAGCCCAGAGTAAAAAAAACCAAAAAGCGATCCATAAAATTGGCACCCCGGTAAAAAGAGCCAATCCAAAAAGCACCATTAACCAGACCCAGTAAATTTTTTGGGCTATTTTTACCTGCGTGTTACTTTCTTCCATTTATCTTTCACCGATGTTCCCGGGCACCCGGACCCGGTTAAGAATCTCATCTAAAACTGACTCATTATTTACCTCTTCAAAAAAAACAGCCTGGTTTAAAATGATCCGGTGTCCGAAAACAGGTAAAACCAATTCCTGGACGTCATCCGGTAATACATAATCTCTATCCTGAGTATAGGCCCATGCTTTGGCACACCTTATTAAATGCAGGCTGCCACGGGGGCTGATCCCTAGAGCAATTTTTTCGTGGTTTCTCGTTGCGGAAACGAGATTGGTGGTGTACTCCAGCATACTGTCGCTGATGTAAACCTGTCCGGTTTCTCTCTGAATTTCAAGCAGCTCTTCGGAATCCAGGACCTGTTCTACCCGTTCGAGGAGATCTTCTCCGGGTGTGTCTCGCAAAAGATCTATTTCATTTTCAACCGGCGGATAGCCAAGGGAAAGGCGCATCATAAAGCGGTCCAGCTGGGACTCCGGCAGCGGAAATGTGCCCTCGTATTCGCGGGGGTTCTGGGTGGCAATGACCATGAAAGGCTCATCCAGTTTGAAGGTTATACCATCGGCGGTAACTTGTTTTTCCTGCATTGCTTCCAGCAGGGCGGATTGGGTCTTCGGTGAAGTGCGGTTAATTTCATCGGCTAAAAGGATCTGGGTAAAAACCGGCCCTTTTTTAAAAGACCATTCTCCGGTTTTATGGTTAAAGATAGATACACCGCTGATGTCCGAAGGCAAAAGGTCGGGGGTGCACTGAATACGGCTAAAAGCACAACCAGAAGCCCGGGCCAAAGCTTTTACCAGCGTAGTCTTTCCGACCCCCGGCACATCTTCAAAGAGGATATGGCCTCCCGCAGACAAACCGGTGACCAGCTGTTTAATGACGTTCTCCTTACCCAGGATCGCCCGAGAAAGAGTATCTATAAGGCGGTTAAGCTTTTGCGCTCCGGAAATGAAAGCCCATCTCCTTTGCTAAGTTTTTCTTTTTTCTATTTCTATCCAACGTAGAGATCAGGATTGAGATTGTCCTGTTATACTTCTATTTTCAGCGAGTGATCTTATTGTAGCAAAAGCAAACAAAAGTTTAAAGGCTGCGCCAACCACACTTTTTTATCGATCCCTTCCGAGGCGGAACGTCCCGGGCCTTTCCAATCAGCAGATGTAGCTCTTCAACCGGGCCAGTTCAGGAATCAAAAACCGGAATCTTTGGGAGCATCCGGAACAAGTTTAACCGGAAAGAAAGTATTAATGTACCATAAAAACAGAAGGGAATAGACAAAAAACCGGGACAGAGGCTTTCCTTCATAATCGGTAAAAATGAACTCAAGGGCTTTATAATAAGTGCCTCGGGCCTGGTACTTCCGCCACCGTTTTAATATCTTCAGAACATCATCATCAATTAAGTATTCTTTTTCCATCCTACCTGCTTTACGCCTGACATTAAGCCGTCCGGAAGGCAGGTTAACATCCTGCCATCTGAGCCCTATAATTTCTGCAGTACTCAAACCTATTTCAAACATAGTCAAGAGCATGATCAGATTCCTGATCCGGTTAAAATACTTCTTGGAGGGCCTCCCAGACAGGCCGTTGTATTCTTTTGAAGAATCAAAGCCGGGAAATTTCATCTACCGCACCTTCGTTCCTTGTGCTCAGGGAATTGCAGGGTGGCTGTTTGATCAGGCAAGCGAAGGATTGACCAATTCATGGTTGCATAACGGCAATTAGCTCATTGGCGATTGTTACTCCTGTTCAACCCTGGATATAATCTCCTCCTGGACTTCCCTGCTCAGGGTGACAAAATAATCGCTGTAACCGGCCACCCGCACCAACAGGGACCGGTATTTTTCAGGGTTTTTCTGGGCTTCAAGCAAAGTTTCGCGAGTAATGACATTAAACTGGAGGTGGTGGCCGCCCAGGTCGAAATACGATTTGATCAGGGCGCTAAATTTAATCAGGTTTTTCCTGCCCTTTAAAACCCTGGGGTTGAACTTCATGTTTACCAGGGTCCCGGCGCAGGAAGCATGATCGATCCTGGCCAGGGAATTGATCACCGCCGTGGGACCCTGCCGATCCATGCCCTGGACGGGGGATATCCCCTCTGAAAGCGGAGCTCCGGCACTGCGGCCATCGGTCGTGGCGGCGGTCAGATCGCCAAAAAAGATGTGGGTGGTGGTCGGGATCATGTTAGCCGCATAGCCGGTACCTTCTTGATTTTTCAGCTTTGAAAGGGAGCTTCGAAATTCATGGACCAGCCGGGCCGCCAGCAGGTCTGTTTCTTCGATGTCATTACCGTACCGGGGGGTCTTGTTCAAAAGCATCGCTTTGAGCTTTTCAAAGCCCTGGAAATCGGCTTTTAAAGCCTCCAGGAGTTCGTCAAGGCCAATCCTTTTTTTCATAAAAACCAGGTTCGAAAGGGCCGATAGGGAATCGGTCACCGTCCCGGTTCCCACTCCGCACATCAGGGGCAGGTTGTAACGGGCCCCTCCCTGGTGAAAATCCCGGCCCTTTTTGATGCAGTCATTCATGACCAGGGAAGTAAACACTACCGGGCAGTGCTCGGCAAAGGCCGCCCGGGCTACCTGGTCATAGGTGTGTTTCAGGTTAACGGCATTTTCGATTTGTTCTCCCAGGGCCTGCCAGATATCTTCCATGCCTTCGAACCGGTATTCCCGTTCAGGACCGTATTTTTTACCCGTGGTCATGCTCCGGCCGCCGTTTAAAGCCAGTTCGAGGCATTTGGCCAGGTTGACATATCCCGACGAAGCCATGTGGTCACAACCCTGAGCCGCCGGTTCGACACAGCCGTTTATGCCGCCAGTCCTGGCATCAACCAGGGATTTGCCCTTGTCAAGCAGGCTGATCACCTTTTCATCATCGTTGAAGACAGCCGGCATTCCCGTTCCCAGAGCAATCACTTCTACGGCCCTTAGCAGGAAATCCTGGTCACTCTGCCTGCTAATCAGCACTGAAAGCTGGGGCTGAGGCAGCCGCAGCTCAGCCAGGGCATCCAGGCACATGAAGGAAAGTTCGTTGGTGCCGTCTTTTCCTTCAGCAGTCAGTCCACCGATGTTTAAGTTCTGGAAATCGACATAAGTATTGCTGCCCTTGGCCGTGCCCCCTTCTTTCACCACGGTGAGCTCATTAAATTTGATCCACAGTGCATAGAGCAGTTCCCGCGCCCACTGCCGTGCAATTGCCCCTGAATCAAGGTCCCGCTCAAAATAGGGGTAGATGTACTGGCAAAACCGGCCCGGTGAAATGGCGTAGGAATTGCTTTCCAGGTTTAAAACCAGGTGGACAAACCAGAACGATTGCAGGGCTTCATGAAAATTTTCTGCCGGGTATTCGGGCACCCGGCGGCATACCCGGGCAATCTCGGAGAGTTCCTTTTCCCTGTTTGCATTTCCGCAGTTTGCCGCCTCTTTTTCGGCCAGCTCAGCATGGCGCCGGGCATATAAAATGGCTGCATCGGCCGACTTCAGCAAAGCTTCGTAAAAAGACTTCTTCTCCAGGTAATCCCAGCTGTTGTGATCGAGTCTGGCCAGGGTGGCTCCTATTTCCGTTTTGATCCCGCTAAAACCTAAACGCAGCACTTTTTCATAATTAACCGTAATGTGGCCGATGCTGCGGTTCAGGTAGTAATGGAACAGGAGCCCTTCTTCGTCCATGGCCTCCAAACACTCTTTGGGTACGGCTTCTACGATCCGGTCGTAAACACTTTTCCCCCGCCAGTAGGGCAGGATATCTTTTTTGATTGCCGCTTTGGTTTCCCCGGAAACATAAAAAGGGGTTTCGTCCCGCTTATGGAGGGTATCCAGTTCCTTTTCTATCCAGCGGGTATTAAATTCCGGGTACAGGGGCGATCCTTTCGGGGTGGGGGCCTTGGACCCGATGATCAGCTCACCCTCCCGGATTAAAATGCTTCCTTCCCGCAAGATCCTATCAAGGGCCTCAGCCCGCCGGAGGGCAGGGCGCTCGCCTTCCGTATCCCGGTAGGCCTGTGTCACCAGCAGGGCCCTTTCTGCGTAAACCTGCGGTTCGCTTTCCTGGAACATATCTTTCAAGCGCTCAAGCCGATCAGAAAGCATTTCTAAACCCTCCTTGTCACCGGGTTTTCTACCAGGCGGTCAAGCCGCCATCCACCACAAGGGTATGCCCGGTGATAAACGATGAAGCATCTGAAGCAAGCAGCATTATCGCCCCGAACAGCTCATGGGGTCTACTGACCCGGTTCATGGGGATAGCCCTGGTTATCTCCCGGTAATTTTCCGGGTCGTTTAAAATATCCCGGGTCATCTCCGTTTCCACGTAGGTGGGCGCCACGGCATTGACCTGCACGTTGTAGGGAGCCCACTCCACGGCCAGGGCCTTGGTCAACATCACGATCCCGCCTTTGCTGGCGCAGTAGGCAGCCCGGCCTGGATACCCGACGAAAGCCTTGTCGGAAGCTATGCTAATGATTTTCCCGGAACCGGTTTCGATCATCTTTTTACCCACCGCCTGCGAGCATAAAAAAGTGCCCTTCAAATTAATATCGATGGTTTCATCCCACTGTTCTTCCGAAAGTTCGGTGGCCGGAGCCCGGTAAATTACACCAGCGTTGTTAATCAAGACATCAACCCGGCCAAACTCTTCCCAGGCCTTGCCCGCAAAAGCTTTCACGCTTTCCCTGTCAGTGACATCGACTTCAAGAGGCAGGGCCCTGCCGCCTTCTTCCCTGATCTCTTCGGCTACACGGTTCAGTTGGTCCAGGCTCCGGCTGCCCATAACCAGGTTGGCTCCCGCTTTTGAAAAAGCCAGGGCAATTTCTTTGCCCAGCCCCCTGCTGCTGCCGGTAACAACCACCGTTCTATCTTTGAAGTTAAAGTTATCCTCTCTCCAGGTCATTATACTACCCTCCTGTTACGGTTTAAAATACCGACATGTTGTATTGAAATTGATTCGCCCAGCAAAGCTCAAAAACCTTCTTAAACCGGTCCCCTTGTTAACTGCGCTTAAATTACTTTTGCCTGTTTAGATAAAGCATTGCCACCAGGCCCAAAAATATAACCACAAGTATCAGGGCGATTGAAGGAACCAGTGCGGATGAGGCCAGGTTGAGCGTTCCCAGGGTGAAAAAAACAAGGCTGGAGCCGATTTTTAACTTACCCAGGGGAATAATGTTCCGCAGGCGCACACCCAGGTAAATCCCAAGGGCATCGGCCAAAAGCATACCGGCCATCACCCCGGCCAGGGTCAACAGGGGCTCTTTGTAGGTGGCGGCATACACCGCTGAAGCAATCTGGGTTTTATCGCCCATTTCAGCCAGCGTGAACAAAGAAACCAGGGTCAAAAAAGAACCCAGATTTTCTTTAATCGCGACTGGCTCTGTCCCGTTCCTTTTTTCCAGCAGGGTCCATGCTCCAAAACCGAGAAAAACCAGACCGGAGATGATCCTGACAACATCCATGTTCAGCAGCTCGCCAAAGATCGTCCCGATATAGACGGCCGCGCCGTTATTGACCAGGGTGGCAACAAATACAGCCCCCAGGATGGTCCGGGCCCGGTAACAGCTGGCCAGGCAAAAAGCCATGACCTGGGACTTGTCGCCCATTTCGGCTAAAAAAATCATTACAAATGCTCCAAACAAAACGGCCATGTCAATGCCCCGATCCTTTTGTTTTTAAGCTTTTTATCATTACGGGCCGCCGGTACGAAAAAGCGAGACTTTAACACGGCCTGTACCCGCGTTAAAAGTCTCGCCAGTTGACTGTACTCAGCTCAATCAACGGTGGAACCAGGCTTACCGCGAAGCCAGGATGTTGATTCCACCTGCACCCGGGGGGTGATGGCTACTCCCCTTTAACCTGTATTAATAATCGTAATGGTCACAACCATAATTTGCAACCTGTCTAACAGTAAATATATAGTAAAGTAAAGCGGTTTGTCAAATCACGGAGACCTGCCGCTACTACTTTGCTTACAGGGCTCAAACAACCGCTCAAATAATTATCTGCTCTATCCGGCCAGATCTTTAATGGCCCTGGTTAAAGCATCGACTCCTGCTTTAACTTCTTTCCACCCGGTCCATTCCCGGGGCGAATGGCTGATCCCGTTTGCACTCGGCACAAAGATCATGGCCGTTTTAACCTTCCCCGCCAGGTTCTGGGCATCATGGGCGGCGCCGCTGCTCATTTTTCTGGTTTCCAGGTCCAGTTCCCGGGCCGCCTGCTCGATGGCCTCAATCACTTCTTCTGAACACAGGCAGGGCGGCTTGTCAATCAATACCTGTGCCTTTGCCTTAATGCCCGGCATCCGGCCTGCTTCGGCCACTTTGTCAGTAACAGCAGCCCCGAAGGCATCAATATTGCCCTGGTTAACATCCCTGATGTCAATTCCCAGCTCAACCTGGCCGGGGATAATATTGGTAGCCGAAGGATGGGTTTCAAGCCTGCCAACCGTGGCCACAAAAGAGCCATTTGTTTTCTCGGCCATATCCAGGGCCCTTTCATGAACGAAGGTAACAATTTCTGCCGCTTTAACCAGGGCATCTTTTCTCATTTTCATTGGCGTGGTCCCGGCATGGTTTTCTTCGCCTTCGATCACTACCCGCAGCCAGCACAGGCCGGTTATGCTTTCCACAATGCCAACCGGAATTCCCTCTGTATCGAGCACGGGGCCCTGCTCGGGGTGCAGTTCTACAAAATATTCCACCTCGTCCAAGTTCATTAAAAACTCCCCCCGGTAACCGCCGAGCACATTTTTCAGCAGCTCCCCGTCGCTATTCGCCAGGTTCAACACCTCATCGTAGCTGATACCGCCGGCCAAAACTTCACTGCCAATCAGGCCCCTCTCGAAAGCGGAGCCTTCTTCACCCACAAAAACAGCCACTTCAATGGGGCGGCTGTGCTCGAACCCCTCCTCATTTATAACGCGGACTGCCTCCAGGGCCCCGATCACGCCAAGAGACCCGTCAAACTGGCCCCCGTTTTTTACCGAGTCCAGGTGTGAACCGGACATTACTGCTTTCCTGCCGGGGTCTGTACCCTCTTTACGGCCGAAGATATTGCCAATCCGGTCGAAACGGACCTCAAGGCCTGCTTCTTTCATCTTTTCAACCAGGTAATCCTTGGAGGCTTTGCTCAGCTCATTGCCCTCCAGTCGCCAGAGTCCTTTATCTGTATCAAGCTGTTCATAATTTTCAACCCTGGCCCCATCCTTTCGGCCCAGGCTACCCAATTCCACGAGCTCTTCTTTTACCCTGCTCAAGGACATTTCCCTCACCGCTTTTCTGTTACAGTAGTTTTTCTTCGCCTGCTGCTATCAAAAACCTACAAAAAATGAAATAGTTTTTGAACTAAACATCACAGCCTTGCTTGACCGGCAACTTTCATAAACCAATGGTTATTATAAATCGGCTTGTAGTCATCACAAATAAATTGTATTACAGGTACAAATTACGCCTGCTAAAAATGACGATCCCGGCGCTGTACAACACCAGGGCAATTCCAGTAAAGACCAGGCAAACCTGAAGCACAGGTTCTTCCCCGGATACGATCTGATGGGGATCGAACTGAGAATATATAGTAAGATATTGCAGCCACTCATGGTTTTCACCAATATTTCTGAGCATATTGATCACGAAGAAAAAGACCGGCACCCCGCCACCCAAAGCAATCGAATATTTAACCTCGCTAAAAAGGCAGGAAAAGAAAAAACAGATCGAACCCACCGCAGCAGTCATTAAAATGGTAACCAGGTTCAGTCTCAAAAAGGCAAAGATATCCATTTCTCCCGGGAACATAGCCTCAGCCATAGCAATCCCTGCTGCCGCGGAAAGGCTCAGCAGCAAAACCACGCTTAAAATCATGTACACCGCCTGGGTGTTGACGATCCTGGCCCTGCTGTTTGGCGTGGCCAGAAGATAAGCCATGGAGCCCCGGTCCATATGAGCTGCTACCAGGCGGTTGGCTAAAATGATGCAGTAGATCATGGGAAACATCAAAACCAGGAATCCGTAAAAATAAAGAGCGATGAAGCTGGCCAGGTCGGTAACCGGGGCGTCAAACCCGAAGGCATCAAGCATCCCCTGGGGCAGGGTTTCATACATTTCCTTTATGGCATCGATATCATCAGGATCAAACATAGAGATCATAATTGACATATACATCAGCAAAATGGCGAGAAAAATAACAAATATGGCCCAGTTCGATTTTGCGGTAGCTTTAAATAAAGGTAGGCTCACTCTAAAGCCGCCTCCCGCCCGTAATATTTCATAAATACCTGTTCCAAGGTCTGGTTAACCACATCAAGGCCAAGCACTTCGCATTTAGCCAGGGCCCGAATGAACTGGTCATAGTTGCCGGAAACAAAAACCTCCACCGTATGTTTATTGATCCGCCCCAGTTCCAGGCCGGCCGCCCGCAGGTGTTCCAAATCTGAAGTCGATCTTAGGGTTACCAGGTAAGCCTTGCGCTGGGAACCTTTCAGGAAATGCACATTCTGCACGGCCACCAGCCAGCCCTCCCGGATGATTCCGGCCCGATCACAGGTGCGGTAGGTTTCTTCGAAGTTATGGGAAGACATTAAGATCGTCTTGCCCCGATCCCGCTCTTCCCGGATCAGTTCAACAAAAACATTTTGCATCAGGGGATCGAGCCCGCTGGTGGGCTCATCAAGAATATATACAGCCGGATCGTGCATAAAAGCAGCCACCAGCCCCAGCTTCTGCTTCGTACCCTTGGACATGCGGCGGATTTTTGGGGAAAGATCCAGTTCAAAACGCTCCAGCAAAGCATTAAGACGCGCCTTTTTACGTCCGCCGCGCATAGTAGTAAGCAAATTTAAAAACTGGGTCCCGGTCATTTCTTCAAAAAAAGCCATTTCCCCGGGCAGGTATCCGAGCTGCTTCTGGATCTTAGGCGCATCTTTCCAGCAGTCCAACCCGGCCACGCTGCACCCGCCCCGGTCCGGTTTGACAAATCCCAGCAGGTTCCTGATCGTTGTAGTTTTACCGGCCCCGTTTGGCCCGAGAAAACCAAAAACTTCGCCGTTTTCAACAGCAAAATCAAGATCAAAAACTCCGTTGCCGCTCTTATACATGAAGGTGAGCTTATTGATGCTGATAACTTCTCTTTTCTCCTGCTGGCTCAAATAGGGGCTGCTTTCTTCCTCCCCAAGCAGTTTTACCAGGTTGCCCTTTTCCCACAGCCCGGTTAACACAGAGTCGTCAGGCTTGTAATACTTGCCATAGCCGTGCCTTTTACCCCGGTAAAGCTCCCCTTCATAAACCGCTCCATCCGGAAAACTGATCCTACCCCTGCCTTGGGGTTTGCCCTCTTTCCACTCGCCCTCGTAATTGGTGCCGCTGGGCAAAATGAGCATCCCCTGCCCGTGCGGCACATCGCCCTTTAACTCCCCCCTGTACCTGCCGCCTACCCAGGGGATACTGCTTCTTGGATGGGATCTTTTCTCTTCGCCCATTTTGGATCATTGTCTCCTTAAGCTGGAGCTCTGATTAATACTTAAGGGTTCCGGCCCCAAAACCGTAAATATTGTGCTTCTTCTTTATATTAGCACTTTTATCGTTTATACACTACCGGTTTTACCTCTTTTCACCTTAATGGCTGTATCTTCGAAAACCCTGTTTTACCGGGTAGATACTTCAAGCCAGGAACTGCCGCCGGCTTTCCAAAAGGGACAGCCCCTGTCCAGGTGATGAT
>Ga0207421_10005221_pt1 | contig 14649 bp, 11 predicted proteins | sample SodLakKL_010_SED_4_FD_187542 | JGI IMG/M metagenome (GOLD analysis project Ga0207421, IMG submission 187542) | Alkaline sediment microbial communities from Lake Tanatar, Kulunda Steppe, Russia - 8KL_010_SED (SPAdes) (version 2) | ecosystem: Environmental > Aquatic > Non-marine Saline and...
TTAATAGTAAATTCAATCAAAAACCTTTTATTATCAATTTTTTGTTAATTCTTTTTTAAATATTAGGCCAAAGCAAATTTAATCATTTTTAAATAAAATAATTTTCTTTAAGGTTTTTTTATCAGTAGTATCCTTATTAGAATTGAGTCTACTCCGAAAACATAGAATATCAGTGCCATAATTTCTGCAATTATTGTAATTAGTGGACTTAAAGCGTCTTTGAAGTGGACTAAGAATTTAAAAATTTAATGCTTCCAGTAAACCTCGATGTTTACATGATTTGGTTTATATATAAAAGCAAAATGGTTGCCAATATTTTATCTGCCATTGTTTATATCTATCTTATCTTTGCACCAAAGAATTGTGCATGGCCAAAAATTTTTACTTTTTACGAACCCCTCATTAACAAAACGTTCACAAAAAATGATGAACCCAACGTAGCGATCTCTTGACCGAGGGGAACAATAAAACATGAGGATTCCATGGATCAAGAACTAAGAGACTAAGAGATGTAGAGAATTTAAGAGAAGTTAGAAGTTACTAAGCGAATGCTTTTAGCTTTTAGCTTTGACAATAGAACTACTAAAGTTCAAACATCCAAGGATGTAAATTACTGTTAATCAATTTAATAACTATAAAATATACAAATGAAAACCCCTAACATAACAACTGTAGATATAGATCAATGGCTATCTTTAAAAAACCGGCCTTTGTTGATTAGTGGGCCATGCAGTGCTGAAAATCGTTATCAAGTTGTAGAAACAGCCATGGCTCTTTCACAAACCGGTGTTGTTTCAGCATTCAGGGCAGGGATCTGGAAGCCACGTACCAGGCAGGAATCATTTGAAGGGCATGGCGAAAAAGCTTTAGAATGGATCAAAGAAGCCAAAGAAAAATCCGGCTTGCCTGTTGCTGTTGAAGTTGCACGTCCAAACCACATAGAGTTATGTTTAAGACACGAGATTGATATATTATGGATAGGAGCCCGGAGTGTTGCTAATCCTTTTTCCATCCAGGAGCTTGCAGAAGCACTAAAGGGAACAAATATTCCGGTAATGGTTAAAAACCCGGTTAATCCCGATATACAGCTTTGGATAGGAGCCCTGGAACGATTAAATAATGCAGGAATAGAAAAATTGGCAGCAATACACAGGGGATTCAACATCTGGAACAAAGACATTTACAGAAACACACCCTTGTGGGATATCCCTATTGAGCTAAAACGTTTATGTCCACAGTTGCCAATCATTTGTGATCCAAGCCATATATGTGGTAATCGCACAATGATCGAAAATGTTGCTCAACATGCCCTCGATCTGGACATGGATGGTCTGATGATCGAAAGCCACATTAATCCTGATAAAGCCCTTAGTGACAAAAATCAACAAATAACACCAAAAAAGCTTGAAAAGATTATTTCCAACTTACAAGTAAAATATTCAGGCAATTTTGAAAAAAAAGCTGCCGATACTCTTAATGAGCTCAGAAAACAAATTGATGCAATTGATTACAGCCTCCTGGAAACCTTAGCTAAAAGAATGAATATAGTAAAAGATATCGGTTATTTAAAAAAACACAATAAGATTACTATATTGCAAATTGAAAGATGGAACAATATTATACAGAATAGAGAAGAAATTGGCCGCAAAATGGGACTGGATAAAGACTTTTTAAATAATTTGCTTAATTTAGTTCACAAAGAAGCAATAAACGTTCAAAAAAGAATTATAAACGACAAGCATAATCAAAACAATTCTAAACACTAAAAATATCATTAACTATGACCAACAAGAAAGATAATTTAACAAATATTTCTCAATTAGGAGAGTTTGGTTTAATAGAGCATTTAACTAAAAATTTCAAAAATAAGAACAAAAAAACCATAATGGGCATAGGCGATGATGCAGCTGTAATAGAAAATGGGGATTCTTCAATAATTATTACCAAAGATATATTTTCTGAGGGTGTCCACTTTGATATCACCTATTCGCCATTAAAGCATTTAGGCTATAAAGTTGTTACAGCAAACCTTTCCGACATATATGCTATGAACGGAGCAGCTACACATATTTTTGCCGGCATAGGTGTAACAAACCGTTATTCGCTTGAAGCATTGGAAGAAATATATAATGGAATACATTTGGCATGTGAAAAATATGATATCGACCTTGCCGGCGGAGATACTATAGCAAGCAAAGCAGGACTGTTTATTTCAGTTACCGCCATGGGTAACACAGCTAGCGAGCAAGTTGTATACCGCAAAGGCGCAAACGAAGATGATCTAATATGTGTTAGCGGTAACCTTGGAGGTGCATATGCCGGACTACTAATACTCGAAAGAGAAAAAAAAGTGTTTAAAGCAAATCCCGATATGCAACCAAACCTTGATCAATACAGTTATGTGCTGGAAAGACAGCTAAAACCTGAAGCAAGAAAAGATATAATTGAACAACTGAACGAAGCAAAAGTTAAACCATCCTCCATGATAGATATATCTGATGGACTGGCATCGGAAGTATTGCATATTTGCAAAAACTCCGATTGCGGGGCTGCTATTTACGAAGAAAAGTTCCCTATAGATAAATTGACAGATAGCGTAGCCAATGAATTTAATATTGACCCGTCAACATTTGCCCTGAATGGTGGTGAAGATTATGAGCTTCTTTTCACAATTAATCAAAATGATTATGAGAAAATAAAAGACATAAAAGAGATTTCTATTATCGGCCATATTACACAAAAAGAAGCAGGAACAAAACTCATTACCACTTCCGATAATGTTGTTGAATTACGTGCACAAGGATGGGATGCCTTTAAGGAAGAAGAATAAAAGCAAATTTTTAATACTCTACTTTGATGTCAAAAAAGAAAAACAAATATTATGTTGTCTGGAAAGGATACAACCCCGGCATATATAACTCCTGGGAAAAATGTAAAGAACAAATTCACGGATACCAGGGAGCTGTCTACAAGGGTTATCCTGATCTAAAATCTGCAACTGAAGCTTTTGAAAGTGACTACAGTACGCAAATCGGCAAAAATGCATCAAACAAAAAAATTGATGAAGCTTTACTTAAAAAAGCAGGAGCTCCTGTAATGGAAAGCATCTCTGTTGATGCTGCATGCAATACGGTAACGAAAGAAATGGAATACCAAGGGGTTAAAACAGACACAGGTGAGGTTCTTTTCAAAAAGGGACCATTTGAAGGGGGCAGTAATAATATTGGCGAGTTTCTTGCTCTGGTTCATGCCTTGGCATACTGCAAAAAAGAAAATATTAATACACCCATCTATTCCGACAGTAACTCAGCAATAAAATGGGTAAAACAAAAGAAGACCAACACTAGCGTAGTGAAAACACAGAATAATGAACAACTTTTTGATCTAATAGAACGTGCCGAAAAATGGCTTCAGGAAAATCACTGGAATAATGAAATCCTGAAATGGGAAACTGCTGCATGGGGCGAAATACCGGCTGATTTTGGAAGGAAATAAACAGCCCTCCAAAATATAAACTAAAATTATTCAATATCCTTTAGCCTCTCCAATGCTCTATCATCTTCAGGCTCCAACAATAATGCCTGTGCATAACATTGAATTGCCTTTTGCTTTTTCTCTGCTGAATGGTATGCATCACCCAGCATTACATGAGCCCGTGCAGATTCCGGAAACAAGTCAACTCCAAGCTTATAAAACTCAATAGCTTCATCAACCCTATCCAAATGTATGAGGTCTGACCCAATTCTGTAAATATCATTAATTTCTACACCATCATCTTCATTTTCGTTTGAAGCCTTTTCTTTTATAAAGTTCAAAGATTCCTGCAAGCTTTCCCTCTCAAGAATTCTTGCGGCGGCAATTGGAACAGAAGGAGAAAAGTCAACTTCATATTCATATAATAAATTGATTATGTTATGGTTAATAGAACGAATTTCACCGGGGCGGGTATTGCAAAATACAAGTATATAATATTCATCCCCGGGTAAACGAGTGCTGATGCTTGTAAAGCCATTAGTGCCGCCTGTGTGCTGATGGTAATACACGCTGTCTTCTTCATTTAATTTTTCATATCCCATACGAAACCCATAACCATATCCCTCCAGGTTGGGCTCAAACAATAAATCCTGCAGCTCAGCATCGAGCAAAGTATTGTTGAGCAAAGCACCTTCCCAGCGAACCATATCCAAAGGTGTAGTATACATATCGCCGGTAGCCAGAGCAGTGGATAAATCACGAAACTGTGCACGTTCATAATAATCCAGCAAATGATTATATCCATAAGAACGCTTATTCAATATACGGCGATGATCTTCAATGCCGGTGTTCTCCATACCTAAGGGTTCCAAAATTTGTTCGTCAAGCAACGAAGCATAGTCCTGACCACTAACCCTTTCCAAAATATAACCTAGCAGATAATAACCAAAGCTGCTATAGCTATACTCCTCCCCGGGTTTATATATTAAATCAAGATCCCAAAACAACTCGACAAACTCCCTGTGAGTAAAATGCTGCCGGCCATATTTTTCGAAAAAACCGGGAATACCTCCATAATGTGGCATACCAGAAGTATGAGAAAGCAAATGATGTATGGCTATCTTATCACCCTGGGGTTCAGGATATTCCGGTATGTAAGTCCTGATAGTAGAATCAAGCGACATCTTTCCTTTCTCAACCATCTGAAGAACTAGCATTGAAGTAAACTGTTTTGATATAGAAGCAATCCGGTATTTATTTTCCGGGGTATTTGGTATCTCATGTTCTATGTTGGCATAACCAAAACCGTTTTTATAAAGCACCTCGCCATGTTCAGCTATCAGAACTGAACCATTAAAATTATTTTTAGTATGGTATAAATCCAGAATACTATCTAAACGGGATGTTAACTCCCCGCTATATCCCTGGGAAAAAACCAAACAGAATGTTAAAAAAAACAGAGTACGTTTCATGTCTATATTTTTGTAGTTATTAAATTGGTTAACAATAATTTGCATGTTAACCCCGTGGGTTTGGCAAAACCAGCATAATTGGTCATGATGATTAGTTCCGTGCATTTTGCCAAACCCACGGGGTTGAAGTTTACAAATCCAAATATGCAAGTTTTTTTTGAAAAAAGTAAGAAAAATCAAAAAATATTATATATTTGTTTTTGTTCTTTACACCCTTGCAAATCAATAATTAACGAGTCTATACTATGAAAAAGTTTGTTGGATTTTTTACACTTTTAAGCGTACTTTTTTTGTATACTATAACACTATCCGGGCAACATGCTTCAGAACGAAACATACCTCTTCGGCAAGAAAACTATCGTGTAGCTGTCTTATCTTTTGTTCATGAAACCTGCACATATTGTCCTGAGCCGGCGGAACTTGATGATTGGCTTGCCACCGGCGAGCCTACCGACAAATTGTTAAAAGGAGGTACCGGTTATAGTTATATTGAAGGTTTTGAAGAACGTATAGTTGCCTATGGAGGAGTGGATTTGATCGGGATAACTTCTCCTGCCGGGATGCCCAGGGGTGGCACTTCACGCAGCTGGAACTCTATGAAAGTATGGGAGCACTATACTGAGCTTATGAAAGAAGATTTGGAAGAAAAAGGACCTTTTGACGGAATTCACCTGGCTCTTCATGGTTCAATGGCTATAGCCGGCATAGCACGCCCTGAGGCTGAACTGACTCGAATGGTAAGAAATATCCTTGGACCTGATGCTGTTATTACTGTCTCTTTAGACCTGCATGCTTGTGTTGATGAGGAGCTTGTAGCTGAAGATGCTGCCGATGCCGTATTTGCAGTAAAAAGGTTCCCGCATTATGACGGCGCCCTCATGGGACAACGTGCAGCTGACGTGATGATAAGAGACCTACAGGGAACATACGACCCGGTTGTCGCTACACGAAAACCCGGCGTAATAACACCAAGCTTTTTCCAGGGAACGATACGTTATCCGGCCAGGGAAATCATGGAACGTGCCCGGAGATGGGAAAACCGCGAAAAAGACGTATATGTTTCCGTTAATTTTGGCTTCGCATATGCTGACGTACCAAATAATGGAGCTTCTATTTACGTCGTCACCAACGATGATCAGGAACTAGCTGAGCATATTGCCGACGATATGAACACTTTTTTCTGGGAACATCGCGAAGATTTTGTTTTTAAAGATATTTTCGATGTAGAAGATGGCGTTGCTCAAGCAATAGAAGCTGTCAACAAAAACGAAACCCCTGTAGTAATAGCAGATGGGTGTGACCGCACAGGTGGAGCAACATGGATTACCAACGAACTCATAGAACAGGGAGCTTCAAATTTTGCCATTGGAACACTCACCGATAACGACTTTTTTGAAAAAATACATAACAAAGACCTGAATGTCAACGACAACACCGGACCTATAGAAGTAGGCGGCACTACCGACAACTTTGCCGGCGAGCCTGTTAAACTAGATGATGCAGTTATAGAGTTTATCGATGATCGTTACGTGGTTCTGTTATTTGGAGATAACAACCGCATAATTGTTACACCAACGCTCCAACAAATAACACACCCCCATTGGCATTCACGAGTGGGCATTGACTTTGACCAACTCGATATAGTAGTACACAAAACTCGTGTCCATTTCTTCCGTGGCTATTATGAAACCGGAATAGCAGGTGAAGAATATCCCGGAACAATAATTAAAATTGAAGTACCCGGTTGGGGACCGGCCGATATTACCAAAATTGATTACGTCAACGGTGGTCAGTACCTATATCCACTGGATATGGATAGGGAAATAGGAGGTGTTTGGGACAGACCATACATAGATGACGAGGACATGATATATCAAACAGGTGACGGAGAAATTATTAAGGAGTAAAATCATTGTTAATCAATTTAATAACTATAAAATATTTAGATGAATGTAAGATAGTATCACACAAAAAAATCACGCAAAGCCGCAAGGACGCCAAGGGAAAAATCATAAATGATTTTTTCATCTTTGCGTACTTTTAAAATGCATCTATATTAATACAACTGATTAAAAATACTAAAATCAGAATTTGGTGCTAAAATTAAGCTATTTATAATTTCTGGCATGGCGCCTTTGCGTGAAATTTATATATTTTAAAAATTTGGGATTTAACACAGTATCTTTGTGGCTATAATTAATTAAAGCTTATTTGTACTAATGAATAAAGAGGCGATAGGCATTATTGGCGGAATGGGGCCGTTTGCAGGCAACGATTTATCAGGCAAGATAATATCACAAACCCGGGCATCCCTTGATCAGGAACATTTGCCTCAAGTGCTTTTTTCTTTTCCCGGAGAGATTAATGACCGTACTGCTTTCATCCTTGGAAAAGTAAAAGAAAATCCCGGTAATAACATAGCAAATATTATATTGCAAATGGAGAAGGCAGGCGTTACAGTAGCCGGCCTTGCCTGTAACTCAGCCCACGCCCCTCAAATTTTTGACGTAATCACAGATATATTAAAACAACAAGGCTCAAAAATCAAGTTACTGCATATGATAAAACAAGTTGCCTTGTTTATAAGATATTATTACCCCGAGGTGAAAAAAGTTGGCGTGTTAGGAACAACAGGTACACAGGTAACAGGTTTGTACGAAATGTTGGAAGATTACGATCTTGAAAATGTTAATTTAACAGAGTCAGAGCAAGAATTATTACACTCAGCCATATACGATAAAGAATACGGCATAAAATCAGGTGGTAGTGAAGTTTCAGAACATGCAATAACACTGCTGTTAGGCGCTTGCCGGTCACTAAAGACCAGGGGTGCCGGGTTACTAGTGTTTGGATGCACAGAGTTTCCCTTTGCATACAAAGAACCTTACGCCGAAGGGCTTCCTGTCATAGACTCCAACATGGTGTTAGCAAGAGCATTGATCCATGAATTTGCACCCGAAAAGCTAAAACCTTTAAAAAGAACCTGACAATTCGGTTTTTAAAATGACAAATCTTAAGTTTATATATTTTAAACTTTAAGTATTAGAAAGGTTGTCTTCATTTTATTTGAAAAACCTAATCAATATTGGTTTGCTCCCGAATACACCTAACGCTAAACCCTTCTTTTTTATCATTACTTAAGCGATATATTTTTGCTGTATAATGATCAAGTAAACGGCTCCAGGCATTTAATTCGTGAATTTCGGTAGTTGTCCACCAACTACCGAAAAGCCCAATAAAATAAAAGCCTCCAACGTACCCACCGGGTAAGGCCGTAAAGCCGGATTCGTTTGTTGCGCCATCATTGGGACTTGTCCAGTATGTAGTTCCTTTAATTTTTAGTTTACCCCCTTCGTCGGTTCCTCTCGCACCATATTCATCAGCATCCTCCGGATCCAAACCAAGATATATTTCCAATTGCTTCCAATCACTGTCCGCAGGTACGGTCCATCCTTCAGGACACAAGCTCCTTTGGTCTATAACAGCATACCAATTGTAAAGTTTTCCATATATTTTATCACTACCCTTATCATCATCGTACCTAAAATAAGCACCCTCTTCAGCACTGTACCACTCATTTTCGGGTAAACTACCGTTTATTGAGTCTCCATTTCGGTACCGTGTAACCCTCAAGTTCTCAGCAAACCACTCTTGCTCCCCTATAGTTACAGTCTCATAACTATTTCCGTCAATGTCGGTGACTTTCTCAACAACGTCGGGATCAACAGGCCTGAAAGCAGCACATCCACTAAAAAGTATTATTATAGCAAGAAATAAATATTTAAAAAGATACCTTGTCATTATGTGTTTTTTTATGTTTATTAACCCAAGGTAAACCTTACGCCCTATGCTCACATATTTAAAAAATTATTACTGTAAAAATAGTTTATTTTATCTTAATATGATTAGGAATCAAATAAAAAAGGCGCTGAATTTTTGCAACCAGTAGTAATATGTTGCATTTTTCAGCGCCTTTGGTGGTACCACCCGGAATCGAACCAGGGACACACGGATTTTCAGTCCGTTGCTCTACCAACTGAGCTATGGTACCCAATTTTTTAGTGGCACAAAATTACATAAACATTTTCAAATTGACAATTCGTTTTTGATTTTTTTGATAAAAAATTGCAAAAAACTATTCAAAAATAATGTTTTTTATCCTTTTTTATATTTTTTCTACCTGTCTTTCAATATCATTTATTACCTTTGTAATCTTGGACAATAATGAAACCCTCATTAACAAAATGTACACAAAAGTTAATGAACTTAGCGAAGCGATCTTGTGATCGAAGGGTACAATGTTACATGAGGATTGCATCGGAATAGAATTAATAAAGTTCATATGCGCGAACATGTAAACTATTGTTAGCCAATTTAATAACACTAAAATATGCAGATAAAATAATTCATGATCAATCTGATTATAGATATTGGCAATTCTTTTGTAAAAACAGCTTTTTTTAAAAACAAAGATTTACTTAGTTCGGAAATTCATGATAATTTTACCGAAAACACTGTAAAACATCTATTAAGTATTTATCAGGTTGAAGCAGCTATATTATCATCAGTAAGGCCTCATGACCAAAAGGCGGCTTCATTATTGTCTGATAATTGTTTATTAATTCAATTAACACATCAAACACCGGTACCTGTTGATAACTATTATGAGTCCTCTGAAACACTGGGCATGGACAGGCTGGCGGGGGTTGCAGGTGCTTCTGAATTTTTCCCGGGCAAAAACTGTCTTATTATTGATGCCGGAACGTGTATTACATATGATTTAATAACAGCTGAAAAAAAATATTTGGGTGGAAGCATTTCCCCGGGGTTGAATATGAGATTTAAAGCATTGCATAATTTTACTGGCAACCTACCGTTACTCAATATAACAGAAATAAATTATATTTGCGGTAAAACTACTGAAGAGTCCGTTTTGTCCGGTGTAATAAACGGAACTATAGCTGAAATAGATGAGATTATTAATAAATACAAACAATATTATCCCGACTTGAATGTAATTATGAGTGGGGGTGATATGTTTTTTTTTGATAAAAAATTAAAAAATCAGATATTTGCACTTGAAAAAATTGTTTTGTTTGGATTGAATGAAATTTTAAATTATAATGTCAAGATATATAAAAATAAATAACAAAATACTTAGCTATTCCATAGCTTTAGCTTTTTTAATGTTGTTGACGGGGTTGCAGGTCAATGCACAAACCCGCATAATATCTCCTTATTCAAAATATGGGGTTGGTGAATTAAACAACAACCAGCTTTCTCGCAATATTGGAATGGCAGGACTTGGATACGGTTACCGTAGTAACAAGTCAGTTAACTATTTAAATCCGGCATCATATACGAAAGTTGACGAGAATTCTTTTGTATTTGAGGCAGTCGGTTATTCGCATTTTTATGAACAAAAAACTGTAGCACAAGCACAAACATCAAATTATTCATCTCTGGGTAATATTGGTTTTAGTTTTCCTATAATAGGTAATAAGTTAGCAGTTGGTGCCGGTCTTAAACCATACAGTTTGGTTGGTTATAAAATGCTGGACGAGGATGTCGGTGAATATGCCGGCACAGTTAACTACCTTTACGAGGGGGCAGGGGGATTAAACGAAGTATATTTCGGAACAGCTTATAGTTTATTTGATAACTTTTCAGTAGGTGTTAATGCTTCGTATCTGTTTGGCAATATTGAAGACAAGGTTACAATATCCTCTCGTGATATGGAAGGGTTTTTTAGTACTAATAAAATATCCAATGATAACATAAAAGGCTTTTTGTATAACTTTGGCATGCAATATGAAAGGGAGCTGGCCGAAAACCGGGAGTTTGTCATGGGATTAACTTATGGTCATGAGACCAATTTTGATATTACCCGCTCAAGGTTAATTAAAAGAGAACTCCCTGGTCAAACTGGCGTTGACACACTTTTACACAACAGTACTACGCATGATAACCAGCTTTCTTTACCCAAAAAGTTTGGAGCAGGAGCATGGTTAAAATACAATGAAAACTGGAGTGGGGGAATTGATTTTGATTGGCAAAATTGGGATGATTTTCGCCGTTTTGGAGATAGTGAAGAACTACAAGATAGTTATAATCTTGCTGCCGGCATCAAATTTTCGCCAACAGCCGCTACTTACACAGGATTTTTCCGCGATATTACATACATGGGAGGTGTTCGTTACGGCCAATCCTATTTGAATGTAAACAATTATTCTTTTGATGAACTTGGCATGAGTTTTGGAATTTACATACCGTTCAGCAATGATAATAATGGAATAAATCTAGGTTTCGAGTATACCCAGCGAGGGACAACAGAGCAATCTTTAATAAAAGAAGATTTTTACAGAGTTAATATAGCTTTAAATATCCACGAAAGGTGGTTCATACAAAGAAGATTTTTTTAAACAATAGAATATAAACCATAATAAATTAAAAAAATGAGTTCGCAACCGTTTATAAAACTATTCACGCTTTTACTAATCATAACACTTGCGGGTTGTTTTACTTTAAACAAAACAGACAGTTCAGCCGTTGAGGCAACAAATAACCCGTCAGGAGGCTCTCAAGGTGCTATTGGAGTTTCTGATAATCCGAATCAAAACGATAACCAACAAGATACTGTTGAAGATTTAGATGATCCGGATTATGAACCCTCCAAGTATGGTGAAACATATGAAGACAGCGTTCAATGTGTAAGGAGCTTATCCTTATATTCAGAATATTATAGGCAAGAAAACTATAATTTGGCCTATGATTCATGGCAGAATGCAATGGAATTCTGCCCAAGGGCATCGCAAAACTTATATATACATGGAGCACGAATGCTTAAGCATCGTATGGATGAAGTAACAGAGCCCGAGAAAGAGGAGGCTTTGCTGGATTCCCTTATGTGGCTGTATGATAAACGAATTGAGCACTTTGGAAGAGAAGGTTATGTATTAGGAAGAAAGGCAGTTGACTTATATACCTATAAACCCGATGAAAAAGCCAGTGATATTTTCGATTATTCAGAACGCTCCATTGAACTGGAAGAAGAAGAATCAAGACCGGATGTAATAGTGATCAATATGCAAACAGCTGCCAGGCTAGGTCAGGCAGGTGTTTTAGATGACGTTGAAGTGTTCGAAGTTTTTGATAGGGCACTAAATTTATTAGAATATAGGAAAGAGCATGACCCTGAAAGAGCTGCCAGGTACGAAAGGGCGATGGATCAGATAGAAGCAATGTTCCGCCCATTTCACACTTGTGAAACGTTAGTAGAGGCTTTTACTCCACGTTTCGAGGATAATCCTGAGGATGTTGAGTTACTTGAGCAGATTACTTCAATGTTAGATGAAGCTGACTGTATTGAATCAGATCTTTACTATGAAGCTACCCATAACCTGCACAAGATCAAACCTACAGCATCTTCAGCTTACCTCATGGGGCAGCTTGAAGTTGAGGACGACGAATATACAGAGGCAGTTGATTATTATGAAGAAGCTGTTGAACTATACGACGAAGAAGATATCGATGAGCTTTACAGAACTTACATGCTAAAAGCCAATATTCAATTTCGGGAGCTTGAAAGATATAGCGAAGCAAGAAACAGCGCTCAAGAAGCTTCTGAGTTAAAGCCCGATGATGGAAGACCACATATTTTAATCGGAGAGATGTACGCTGAAACTGCTGAACAGTGTGGTGATTGTGACTTTACAGAAAGAGTTGCATATTGGGCTGCTGTTGACAAATTTGAAAAAGCAAAAGATGTTGAAACAGATCCTGATATAAAAAATCGTGCAGAAGAATTAATTTCAGCATACTCACGCTATTTCCCAGACAGTGAAACAATATTTTTCCACGGTTATGATCTCGGAGATAGCTATAGAGTCCAATGCTGGATTAACGAAACCACGACCGTAAGGGCCAGATAAAAATGAATTTTAATTTAAAAAAACAACCTTTTTTTAATCCTTTCAAAAGCATTACCATCTTTCTAGGGGTGGTAATGCTTTTTTCTTGCCAGCCCGATATGGATACAATTGAAACAATTACTGCCAGCGATGATTCTCCAATCGAGGCTATCTATGATGTAAAAATAATTCAAAGCTCTCATGCCAAAAAACAAGCCATCATTGAATCACCCCTGATGGAACGATATGAAAACGACGAACCGTACCTGGAAATGCCACACGGAGTAGATGTTGTTTTCTACAATGAATACGAAGAACCAGCCTCAAGCATGAAGGCAAATTACGCGATAAATTACGATTATAAAAACATTATTGAAGCAAGAGATGATGTGGTGGTAATTAATGAAGTAGGTGAAAAACTTAACACCGAACACCTGGTTTGGGACCAGGAAAAAGAAATCATATATTCTGAGAAATTTGTAAAAATAACTACAGATAATGAAATTCTATACGGTGAAGGTTTTGAGTCTGACGAAAGATTCGAAAAATGGCAAATCCAAAAACCAAGAGGAACATTTACTATAGAAGAACCATAAACCAAAACCAATGCCTCCAATCTTAAATGTAGTTACATAATATCAAAGTGATAAAATCCCCTTTAGAACAAGCTTTTAAAATTTAAAAATTCAACAATTATTTATAAATTTGTTTTAGAAAACAAAACTTACTAAGCCTGTGGACACATATTCCATTGTTTTTATTATAATAATTAGTTTATTATTCTCTGCATTCTTCTCAGGAATGGAGATTGCTTTTGTCTCAGCCAATAAATTAAAGGTGGAGGTTGACAAAAAAAGCGGAGGATATGCAGCAAGGCTTCTGTCAAAATTTACAAAAGATGAGTCAAAATTTATTTCCACCATGCTTGTTGGAAATAATATTGCCCTGGTTTTATATGGTATTGCTTTCGCTGATTTGGTTTTGAAACTATTCCCAACCGGCATAAATTCTGAGTGGCTTACCTTAATAGTCCAAACAATAGTATCATCAATGATTATTTTAGTTATTGCCGAATTTATACCTAAAACACTTATTCGAATTAATCCAAACAACACTTTGAAAATGTTTATAATACCGGTTCAGTTTTTCTATTACCTGCTGTATCCGGTTATAATGATCACCATAAAAACCAGTGAGTTTATTCTGAAAAAACTTTTCAATGTTCACATATCAAAAAAAACCAAAGTTTTCGATATAGTAGATATTGACAATTATATTAAAGAATTTGGAGACCTTGGAACTCAAGAAGCACAACCCAGCAAAGAAATGCAAATTTTCCAAAATGCTATCGACTTCCCCAAAACTAAGTTGAGAGAATGCATGATACCACGAACCGAGATTGTTGCTGTTGAAGAAAATGACGCTATTGAAAATGTAAGAACAAAACTTCATGAAACAGGTCTGTCAAAGATTATTGTTTATTCAAACAATATAGACAAAATTACAGGATATGTTCATGCCTTTGATTTCTTTAAAAACCCTAAAAATTTAAGCTCAATAATAAGGCCAATAATGCTGGTGCCAGAAACTATGCTAGCAAACAAACTCTTGAAAAGTTTTATTCAACAAAGTAAAAGCATTGCAATTGTGGTCGATGAGTTTGGAGGAACAAGCGGCTTAATAACTATTGAAGATGTTATTGAAGAAATATTTGGAGAAATAGATGATGAATATGATGTTGATTATATGATTGAAAAGGCTATATCTGATAACGAGTTCATATTTTCAGCACG
>Ga0207421_10005222_pt1 | contig 14648 bp, 11 predicted proteins | sample SodLakKL_010_SED_4_FD_187542 | JGI IMG/M metagenome (GOLD analysis project Ga0207421, IMG submission 187542) | Alkaline sediment microbial communities from Lake Tanatar, Kulunda Steppe, Russia - 8KL_010_SED (SPAdes) (version 2) | ecosystem: Environmental > Aquatic > Non-marine Saline and...
ATAAACACCGTCCTCAAATCCTAGTTTCTTGTAATATGGGAATTTCATGTAACTCCAATTCTGTGATCTTTCACCGATCACTTCATCATACTCTTTCGGGTCAAATTCAGTAAGTGTTGTCCCTTCGGAATCCACAAGACGAAGATTACCATCATAGAACTCTAGTTGTCCATCTTCATCGACTAATCCCATATATCCGGTTTCATGTGAAGCGAATTCTTCAGCGTCAAGTTCTATATTTTCGTATATGTCGTACATCAAGTCGATAGTGTCCAGTAGATAAGTTTTTAGATCATCGATCTTTCCTAAGAATTCCTCGCCCTTCTCTCTTATCATGTTCTGATTAACACCGCCAGGTACTGCCAGTTCTGGATGCACCTTTTTGCCTCCGAGTGATTGTATCAAGGTCTGTCCAAAACTCCTGAGTGCTATGCCTCTATCAGCAAGTTCCTCGTTTTCTTTAAGTAATCCAAAGATATTCCTCTCCTCTGGCGATGCATCAAAACCCATTATAAGATCAGGGCTAGATAGATAGAAAAAACTCAAACTGTGTGATTGAAGTATCTGAGCCATGTGAAGGAGTTCTCTTATCTTGTGGGCACTTTTTGGAACTTCTGCACCAACTAGATCATCACATGCCTTAGCAGCCGCAAGCTCGTGACTCACTGGACATATCCCGCATATCCTAGCAGTCATCTCGGGCATCTCCCAAAGGACCCTACCTTGAACGAATTTTTCGAAGGCCCTAAATTCAGTTACGTGAAATCTAGCGTCCTCAACTTTTTTATCATCGTCAAGATGAATGCTTATCTTTCCATGACCTTCAACCCTTGTTATAGGATTGATTTCTTGTATTTCTCCCATTTTTTACACCTCTAATATCTCAATTTATCTTTATCCAATTTTGGTATCTCTCCTTCTAGGAGTTTTTCTAATCCATAACGGATTATCTCTGCAGATGGCGGACATCCAGGTATGTAAGCATCCACTTCTATAACCTCATCTACACTCTTGGCTTTCTTGGTTAGTGTCGGTATTAAATCATCATCTGGAACCACACTGTCTTCGTCACCTTTTTCTACATAGCACTCTTCTAGGATATTATCAATTTGTCCAAAATTTCTCATGGTCATAATACCACCAAAACACGCACAGTCCCCCCAAGCTACCAGGATATCACAGTTTTCTCTCATCTTTTTAGCCACTTCGATATTTTCGTCGTTTGTTATTGTGCCCTCCATTATTCCGATGTCCACTTTGTCGATATCTTTGACATCCATTATAACGTGACTAGATTGGAATTCAACCAGTTCTGCTAGATCTTTAACGAACTCGTCTACATCTAAAAATGACATATGACATCCGGAGCATCCACACATGCAAGCCGTAGCTACCTTTGGTTTGTTTTTTCCCATCTTATTCACCTCTTATTGGCCAACTCCTCAAAAAATGCTATCTCTGATTTCATTTCAACCTTTGGTTCGATAGCCTTTTTAACCTCTTTTTTATTTCCATCTATGTCTATTGTCGTTCCGTTTCTCTCGTACATACTTAAGGATGGAATGACTAGGTCAGCCATCTCTGTCAGCTTAGAATTCTTAGAAGACTGGACGATAGAGAAGTCAGCATTTTCTACGAGTTTCATCATATCTTCATGATCTTCTTCGTCACCAGCTAAGATATAGGCAACTTCTGGTTCTTCATAAACCCCTTCAGTTTCAAGACTTCTGATATATTGATTTGAGGCCTTATTCAAGCTGATTACGTAGCCACCTTCGAGTTTTGCAAGTTCGAATATATGCCTTAAGGACCACCTGTCGATGATTTCACAACCGATAATAATGATGTCATAGGATGCTTCTTCGAGCAGGTTAACGATCTCCATTACATCTCTAGGATGAACCCTTAATCCACCGAGTATTGAAGAAACTCGGGAAAGGTCCTCGATTGATGCTTTACCTTCCTTGATTACCTGATTTACCAGTCTAGTCAACTGTGTTTTTGGTGACTCAATTGTTATCGATTTGTCTGCATGATTCCAAAATCTATCTTCATAAGCATCGATGGTCATCAAAGTTGTTCCATTAGAAGCGGCTCTTCTGATATATGAGGCCAATACAGGATGAGTATGATATATTGAAGTGTCGTAAAGGAGGATGTTTTCAGCCTTCATGATCTCCTTTACATCTTGAACGAAATGACCTTCGATCATGTTTATCCTTCTTTTTACTTCTGTTTCAAATCTGTATCTCTTGGCACCTACTATATCGAATAGTGCTCCATGCGCTCTCATAGCCTTGGAAAATGCATCTAGGGCTTCACAAGTAAGGCCACCACTCGCAAACGCACTGATTTCATTACTATTTCTCAGTATGTTAGCAGCTTTTTCTAACCCTTCTTCCAAACTCAATTCCGTTTCTTCTCCGTTCTCTCTATAGATTACATTCGTTATCCTTTTTCCTCGATCTATGAGAGGTTTGAATCTTCCCCTCTCACATAATTGTCCACCCGATTCCTTATCCATGTCGCTTCCTTCTATCTCCACAAGATGTCCTGTACGAGTGTATATGTCAGTTCCACAACCAATACTACAGCTCAAACAGGTACTATTTGTTAGTTCACATTCTTCTTTGATCCCTTTGAACATGCTATGTTTATTGGAAAGTGCTCCTGTGGGACAGACCTGCATACACATACCACATGAGGTACAGGTGGAATCGCCAAGCGGTTGTCCAGAATCAACTACAACCTTATTTGTGATACCTCTACCCCCTAGGCTGAGAGTTTGATTACCAACTACTTCATCACAGGCCCTAATACACCTTCCACATCTTATACATCTATTACTATCTTTAATTATATGGTCGTGGGATGAGTCTACTGGCCACTCTGGAAACATCCTAGGGAATTCAAAATGGTCTATTTCGTATTCATACATTAGATCTTGTAGTTCACAATCACCATCAGATTCACAGAACATACAATAATGGTTTTCACAACGATATACAAGTTCCAATATCATCCTTCTGTGTTTTCTCACTTTTTCTGTTTGAGTCTTTATATCTAACCCTTCATCGACTTCTAGCCCACATGAAGGTATTATCCGTTTGTCATCGACTTCTACAACACATAAACGGCATGCCATCACATTCTCAAGAGCTTCATGTTTGCACAACTTCGGTATTTCTATCCCGTTCTCCTCACAGGCATCCATAACCGTCATTCCCTCTTGGGCGATTATCTCTTTTCCATCAACATTAAATTTTACAGTTGTCATTATTCATCACCTTCCGAGATAGCTTCAACAGGACATACCTTAGCACATTCACCACAAGATATACAGGTCTCTGGATCGATAATGTATGTCTCTTCTCCACTTGAGATGGCATCTACAGGGCACACCTCGATACAATTACCACATGTGACACATAGATTTTCATCAATATAGAACGCCTTTATCATCGATTTGCATGTTCCTGTTGGACATGTTTTTTCATGTACATGTTTTTCGTACTCATCACGGAAAAACTTGAGAGTGCTAAGTACAGGGTTTGGACTAGCTTGGCCAAGTCCACAGAAAGAAGTATCCTGTATTGTTTTGGCCAGGCTTTTAAGTTTATCAAGGTCCTCTGGTTCACCGTTTCCATTAGTAATTTTATCAAGTATGTCAAGCATCCTTTTTGTCCCCAATCTACAGGGTGGACATTTACCGCAGGATTCATCTTGGGTAAAGTCCAAAAAGAACTTAGCAACATCAACCATGCAGGTATCTTCGTCTAGAACGATGAAACCCCCTGAACCCATTATGGTTCCTGCTTCGCTCAGTGAATCATAATCGATGGGAGTGTCTAGATATTCGTTTGGTATTACACCTCCAGCCGGTCCTCCGATCTGGACAGCTTTGAAGTCCTTTCCATCAGCCACACCGCCTGCAATATTTATCATCTCTCTGATCGTTGTACCCATAGCTACTTCTATAAGACCTGTATTCTCAACATCTCCAGCTACGGCAAAGACTTTTGTTCCAGGACTTCCTTCCGTCCCAATATTTCTAAACCAATCTGATCCATTCATTATTATCATAGCAATATTACCAAATGTTTCAACGTTATTTATCACAGTAGGCTTGCCCCATAGACCAGATTGAACCGGATAAGGTGGTCGATATTTGGGTCTGCCCTGTTTTCCTTCAATCGACGAAAGCAATGCTGTTTCTTCACCACAAACAAAAGCACCGGCTCCCACTCTCAATTCTACATTGAAATCAAAACCTTGGTTGAATATATTTTTTCCTAGATATCCATCACTTTCAGCGTCTCTTATAGCTTTTTGCAGATTTCTGATCGCCAAAGGATATTCAGCACGGACATATATATAACCTTGATCGGCACCGATAGCGTAACCCGCTATCATCATACCTTCAATGATGCTGTGAGGGTCACCCTCTAAAACACTTCTATCCATAAAAGCTCCGGGATCACCTTCATCTCCATTACAAACGATATATTTCTGGTCATCGTCTTCTTTATAGGCAAGTTCCCATTTTAGTCCTGTGGGAAATCCTGCACCACCTCTTCCACGTAAACCAGAATCTTTTATCTCTTGTATAATTTCACTTCGATCCATATCCATGATAGCTTTTCTAGCAGCCATGTAACCCTCTACTTTTAGATAATCTTCAAGGCTACTTGGATCTATATCCCCAGAGTCTCTCATAACAACTTTCTTTTGTCCTTCGATGAAGTCGAGTTTTTCGAATTCCTCCACTCGATGGCCATCTTTATCTTCTACCAGGAGATCATAAACGACACGGTCTTTTAGCAAGTGTTCTTCAACGATCCTTTCTACGTCCGATGGTTCAAGATTACCATAAAATGTGTCTTCAGGTCGGATGATTATCATAGGCCCTAAATTACATGGTCCCATGCACCCTGTTCTCTTTATCGCTCTAGTCAACGGATATTTATCTTCTAATTCATGTTTCCATAATTCGTCCATCAATTTTTCTTCTATCTCTTCGGATCCTGCAGAGAGGCAGCCAGTACCAGAACATATTAAAATTTCTTTTCTAACCATTTTTATCTCTCCTTCAATACCTCTTTAAGATGTCCTCCAAATCGTTGGTCTTAACTTTACCGTAGACATCATCATCTACCATAACAATAGGTGCTTTACTGCAGGCACCCACACATCTTTTTGTGTTAAATGTGAATTTTCTATCATCAGATGTACCTCCTTCCTCCACATCTAATGTATCTTTCAGACTTTTTGTCAATTCTTCGGCTCCCTTTACATGACATGCAGTTCCTGTGCATACGGAGATTGTATGTTGTCCTCTTGGTTCCATAGTAAAAAAGGAATAGAATGTAACAACCGAGTATACCTGACTATAAGGTACACCGAGTTCTTCAGCCACGAATTCCTGTACCTCTTTTGGAAGGTAACCAATTTTTTTCTGTATTTCATGTAATAAAGGAATCAAACTACCAGGCCCTTTCTCATATTTTCCTATTATTGGGAGTATATCCCTAAGATGGTACTTTTCCATTTTTATCTTACCCCATTCATTTATATAGACTAGCTTTATTCAGATTATGGCTGCTAGTTATGCCGGCCTATTAAATTCCTCTATTAAACTCTTTCGTTCTAAAATGAATCGATCAAGGTTAAAGTTGGAAATCATGCAAATGAAAATATCAAATTTGAAAAAAAACCGGGTGTTAAATTAAATATATGATACCAATTTCAATAACATGGAGAAATGTTTAATAATAGCTTATATCATTGTCCCACCGCCTTTAGAAAAATGAGTGAAACCATGATAAAGTTTTTACCAAAAAACAAAAGATATTTGAGCAGCCCGAGTCGGATACTAAATCATAAAACTCGAGCGATAGGTTCAGACCATAAAGAAGTAAAAAAAGGAGGAAAAAGTGATGAAAGAAAAACCAAAAGTGGCATTTTTTGATTTTGCTAGTTGCGAAGGAGATCAACTACAGATCGCTAATCTAGAGGAAAAGATATTGGATCTGTTGGAACTGGTGGAGATAGTCAGTTTCAGGGAGATCATGAAAGAGCATTCGGATGATTATGATGTTGCTTTCATAGAAGGATCAATCCAGAGACCAAAAGACGAAGAGAGGTTGAAAAAGATCAGGGAGAACGCTGGTATGCTGGTAGCTTTTGGAAACTGTGCTACGAATGGGAATGTCAATAAGCTCCAGAAGGACTGGTCGATAGAAGAGGTCAAGGATGAAGTATATCCGGATTTAGATGAAGACATATCAAAAAGCGATTTCTTTGATAATTTTCCCTCTAAAGCAGTTGACGAAGTCGTTAAAGTAGATTATTATATAAGAGGTTGTCCAGTTAGGGGTGATCGCGTTCTTCAATTCGTAGAAAAACTTGTTAAAAAACCAGTAAGTACAAACAAAGATATAGATTTCAAAGTGATCCTTAAAGATAAAGGTGTTGATGAACGGTCACTGGTAAAATACAATCCAGACAAATGTATACTCTGTCGTAGATGTGCTAACTTCTGTCAAGATGTTATGAGTGTGGATGCATTGGGTCCCGTCGAACGTGGATTTGAAACAATAATTTCGACTCCTAAAGACATCGGATTCGATGCTAACGGATGTATTCATTGTGGTCAATGTGTAGCCTTATGTCCCGTAGATTCTCTTTTCACTGATTCACCTGTTGAAGACTTGTCAAATGATTTAGTCGATGAAAATCAAGAAAACATAATCGTACTCGATTCTATAGCTATGGCCTCATTCCTACAAGAACACTCAATCCTTTCTGAGATGGAACCCAAACAGGCAGAGAGATACCTGATAGGTGGTCTGAAGAAGATGGGATTCGATAGAGTACTTCAGTACGATAGATTTTTAGAGTTATCTAAAGAATTGGATGATGATAACGAAAAACCAGTGTTAGCCAGTTGGTGTCTTCCAGCAAGAAATCATATCGAAGCTGAGGGTATTGATAATCTTGCCATCGAATCTAATAATACTCCTTGGAATCTCATCCTAGAAGAAGAAGACGGAAATATATGTTTGATGAGCCCATGTTCCGGTTTAAAGGCAGTTGAAGAGATAGATCACGTTATCTCAGCGCCCGAGATGATCGATTTGTTCAATCATATGGATATCGATATCGGATTCGTTGATCCTTCATTAGGTGATTACGATGGACCTTGTGCCTCTGAAGGCTTCAAACATTCTGGTATACCTGGGTATGATGAGTATTTCAAGGTCACAGAAAAGTTAGCAGATGAACTTCTTGAAAGCGATAACAAAAGTGGAGCAGTGAATGTGGTTCCATGTCTATATGGATGTTTAAGCGGTGGAGGTAACCATCCTACCGCCGATGAAAAGAAGGTTCTAGAAAGAAAAGAAATCGTAATGGATCTTAGGGAAGTGAAACCATGACTGAAGAAGATACGAAAAAAGAACTCTCATGGATGGAAAAGAATGAAATCGAAAAGATAATCAAATCAGTAGAAGATCCAAAATATCAGAAGATCGAGATGCTTCAAAAACTCCAAGGAAAGTATAAATGGCTTCAAGATAAACATATGAAGTACCTTGCAGAAACCACTGGTGTGAGTTATACAGACCTCTACGGTATAGCAACTTTCTATACACAGTTCAAACTTCATCCCCCTGGACGACATAAGATATCCGTTTGTATGGGTACCGGGTGTCATGTTAAGGGTGGTAAAAAGATACTCGAAAAGTTAAAGGATTTATTGGAGATCGACGTAAATGAAACCACAGAAGATAGAAGATTTTCACTTGATCAGGTAAGGTGCTTAGGATGTTGTGGTCTTGCTCCTGTTATTAATATCGATGGTGAAACCTTTGGTAGAGTGAGCACCAAGGAACTAGAAGGAATATTGGAGGAGTTCAAATAGGTGATAACAATGACGGTAAAAACAATAAAGGATTTAGAAGAAATGGCAAAGATAGGAGAAGAAAATCTTGATCCAGATCATCCACAGATAATTTTTGGATTTGCAACATGTGGTATAGCAGCTGGTGCTGAAGGTGTTGTAGGATTCACTAAAAAGTATTTAGAAGAAAAAGATATAGAAGCAGAGTTGGGTGCCATGGGAGAACCTGAGATCAAATCTGTAGGGTGTATAGGTATGTGCCATGCAGAACCTCTCGTGGACATAAAGATGCCTGACAAACCACGGATAACTTATTATGATGTGGACGAAACTAAGATGAAGAGGATCCTGGATGAACATCTGATCGGTGGACAACCAGTTAGAGAATATGCACTTGGTCAATTAAGTAAGGAATTATCTGAATGTGATCATGCCCAAACGCAATTTTCTTGGCAGTATGAGGACATAGACTCCCTAAATGAGATTCCATTCCTATCTAAACAAGTAAGAGTTGCCTTGAGGAACTGTGGGATAATAGACCCTGAATCTATATTAGAATACGCTGCGAGAGGGGGTTATAAGTCAGCTTTTAACATATTAAATAATATGACTCCCGAAGAGGTCATCGACGAAGTTAAGGAATCTGGACTGAGAGGTAGAGGTGGTGCAGGATTCCCCACAGGATTAAAATGGCAGTTTGCAAGGAATGCAGAAGGCGATCAAAAATATGTGATATGTAACGCAGATGAAGGAGATCCAGGCGCATACATGGACCGTGCAGTTTTAGAGGGGGATCCTCACAGTGTTATCGAGGGAATGATGATAGGAGGGTATGCCATAGGTGCTACTGTAGGCTACATCTACATCAGAGCTGAATACCCTCTAGCTATCGAAAGATTGGAGAAAGCCATTGAGGAAGCAAAAGAATACGGTATTCTCGGTGAAAATATAATGGGTAGTGATTTTTCATTTGAACTTAAAATAATGGAAGGTGCTGGAGCATTCGTGTGTGGTGAAGAGACTGCTTTGATGGGTTCTATAGAAGGTAAAAGAGGCGAACCGAGGACGAGACCACCTTTCCCAGCTAATTCCGGCCTTTTTGGTAAACCCACCAATATAAACAACGTCGAGACTTGGGCAAACCTACCTTTGATATTCGAAAAAGGTGCCGACTGGTTCAGCGGTATGGGGACTGAAACCAGTAAAGGAACTAAGGTGTTCTCCCTCGTTGGAAACATAAACAGGGCTGGACTGGTCGAGATCCCTATGGGTACTAAGATGAAAGATATAATCTATGAGATCGGAGGTGGCATGCAGAAAGATAGGGATTTCAAAGCTGTACAAACCGGTGGTCCTTCCGGAGGATGCATACCTCCAGAAGAACTTGACGTAGAGGTAGATTACGAGAATCTTAAAGAATTAGGATCTATAGTCGGTTCAGGTGGAATGGTAGCCATGGACGAAGATACCTGCATGGTTGAGATAGCTAGGTATTTCTTGGATTTCTGTGTAGATGAATCCTGTGGAAAATGTACTCCATGTAGGGTAGGCACTAGAAGGATGCTCGAGATACTTGATCGGATCGTACTAGGAAAAGCTGATATGAGAGATCTAGACGTTTTGGAGCATCTAGCAATACAAGTTCGAGACGGTTCACTATGTGCACTTGGAGGAACATCTCCAAACCCTGTACTTACCACGTTGAAGTACTTCAGAGATGAATATGAACAGCATATCCTTAAGAAATTCTGTCCTGCCTCATCTTGTGCATCACTGTTCATTTCACCGTGTCAAAATTCATGTCCGGCAGGAACCAATGTCCCGGGTCAGATGCAACTGATCATAGAAGAACGAATTGGAGAAGCTTACGAAATCCAACGAGAAGACAATCCCTTCCCAGGTGTTTGCGGCAGGGTATGTGATCATCCTTGCGAGGAGATATGTCAGAGGGATCAGTTGGATAGAGCGGTGTCTGTCATGGCTCAACATAGATTCTGTGCTGATAAGGTATATCATGATGAAGTTGAATATCGACCAGAGACTTCAACTCTAGGTCCTACAGATAAACAAGTTAGTATAGTCGGTGGCGGTGTGGCAGGTCTAACTGCAGCTTACTTCCTAAAGAGGTTAGGCCATGATGTGACACTTTATGAAGCAAAATCCGAGCTAGGAGGCATGCTCAGATGGGGTATCCCTAAGTACAGATTACCTAGAGATGTCTTAGATTGGGAGATTCAACAGATATTAGACCTAGGAGTGGAAGCTAAATTGAACACATCTGTCGGCAAAGATGTAAACTTTGATGAACTTCTAGAGGAAAATGATGCAGTGTTCTTAGGAGTGGGTGCACAAAAGGATCGTGCACTGAACTTGGAGAACGAAGATAAACCGGGGATACTGAAAGGTGTTGAACTACTTGAGAAGATAAACAAAGGAGAAGAAGTTGAACTTGGAAACCGAATCCTGATCGTAGGTGGCGGTAACGTCGCTGTGGATATGGCTAGAAACGCCAAGAGATTGGGTTGTGAAAAGGTTATAATAGCATATAGAAGGGAAGAAGTCGATATGCCAGCTTATCCTGAAGAGATCGAAGAAGCAAAGAAAGAAGGGATCGATTTCAACTTCTTGTTGTCTCCAGAAAAGATACTTATCGAAGATGGAAGAGCCGTCGGGATGGAGTTCACCAAAACCGTTATGGGCGAATATACAAAATGGGGTCGTCGAAAACCAGAACCTGTGGATTATGAGAAAGTTGTATTCAAAGCAGATAATATCATCACAGCCATAGGCCAAGTTATCGATACGAGTTTTGCTGAAGATCTCGCAGATAAACTCACAAATGAGTGGGGTACCAGATTGAAAGTAGATCCATACACTATGGAAACAGAACATCCCAATGTATTTGCAGGAGGTGATGCGGTATTAGGGCCAGCTACAGTGATCGAAGCAGTTTCACACGGTAAAAAGGCTGCTAAAGAGATCGATGCTCGATTGATGGATCATGATAGATTGGAGGAACTACAAAGTATCAATAAATACGAATTTTCTATGACTCCTCCAGATAATGAACACTATATACCACGGTCGGAACTACAGTCGATACCTGTTGAAGAAAGAAGCTGTAATTTCAATGAGGTGATAATGTGTATGGACAGAGAATGTGCTGTAAAAGAGGCGAAACGTTGTCTTAGATGTGATATCTCAGAGGAGGATGAATTATGAAGATAATAATTGATGGCGAGGAGTATTCATGTGAACCTGGGGAAAAGGTCTATGATATAGCTCAGAGAAACGACATATACATACCTACTTTATGTTTAAATGAACTAAATACTGAAGAAAGACCTGCTGGATGCAGGATGTGTCTAGTCGAAATTGTTGATGAGAACAACGATGAACCAAATCTAGAATCTAGTTGCTCTTTACCTGCATCAGATGGTATGGAAATATCTACCAAGAATAAAGTCGTTTACGATGAAAGAAGGGAGGTACTTGAACTACTCCTTTCCGAGCATCTACAGGACTGTAGAAACTGTGGTATCAGCGGCGATTGTCATTTTGCAGATCTGAGTTTCGAATACGATATAGATGGTGTTTCAGTTTGCTCAGAATGTCCTAACCGTAAAGATGGTTGTTTCCTCTCTAGAGAAATTCTTTGTTTGGGGCCAGTGACCCATGCAGGGTGTAACGCATTCTGTACACGAAATGGAGATCCTTGTGAGAGTTGTTTTAGTGTATTGAGTAATAGGGATGTTCTAGTATTTGGTCTAGAGGCTTTTGAAGAGAACGGCTTCACTAGAGAAGAAGTGCTTGAAGGTACCAAAGTATTCTCTTACGAAGATGTCCAAATTCTTAAAGAACTCATGGATGAATATGATCTTTTGAATAAGGAGGTATCAGAATGAAAGATATAGATTTAGAAGTTAAACATGTTACGAGAGTTGAAGGACATGGTAATATCATAGTAAATGGCAAAGAAGGAGAATTAGAACGTGTTTTGTGGGAGGTTTCGGAGGCTCCTAGATTTTTTGAAGCCTTCGTTAAAGATAAGCCTTATACACAATTAGCTCAGGTAACTGCCCGGATATGTGGTATATGTTCAATCGGGCATGCGTTAACATCTCTAAAAGCAACCGAGGCAGCTATGGATATAGAAGTATCGGAGCGGGACACACTGTTGAGAAAACTAGCCCTTCACGGAGAGAACATGCAGAGCCATGTACTTCATGTAGGTTATCTTGCTCTTCCGGACCTTGTAGGTGAAGGTTCGGTTATACCATTAACCTCATCTCATCCTGAAGAAGTGAAGAAGGTTATATCGGTACACAAACTAGCCAATGAGTTATCTAGGCTCACTTGTGGGAGAACGACCCATCCTAGACGATTGATACCTGGTGGGTTCTCAAAACTACCTTCTCCTTTAGAGCTAGAGAATATGAAAACAAAGCTTAAGGAATCGGTTCCAGTTTTACAAGACATCGCATCTTTTGTAAAAGATCTTTCTTCTGCGCTCCCTGATTTCGAAAGAGAAACTGAATTCATCTCTTTGACACACGAAGATGAATATGCATTCTATGACGGTAAGATAGCTTCATCCGATGGTGATATAACTCCCGTTGATGATTATTTATCAGTAACTAACGAATATGTTGTCCCACAGTCCACAGCCAAATATACCAAGAACAACCGTAAATCCTACATGGTCGGAGCCCTAGCGAGGTTGAATAACAATTATGACCATTTGACTCCTCTTGCCAAAGAAGTAGCGGAAGATTTCGGTCTATCTCCCGTGTGCCATAATCCTTACATGAATACTGTAGCCCAACTCGTTGAAGTAGTACACAGCGTAGAAGACTCTTTGAATATAATCGATGATGTACTCGATAAGGGCATAGAAGAGCAAGGATTGAATTATCAACCAGATATTGAACCAAAAGCAGGTACTGGTGTCGGTGCAGTAGAAGTGCCAAGGGGAATATTGTTCCACGAATATACCTACGATGATGAAGGACGTTGTACCGAAGCCAACTGTATAATTCCGACCAATCAAAATCACGGTAACATACAGCATGACATGGAGAAATTGGTACCAGAGATGATCGGTGAGAAATCAGAAGATGAGATAGAATTGACGCTAGAGATGCTTGTAAGAGCATACGATCCCTGTATCTCCTGTTCTACTCATTATGTCGATGTAGAATTCAGATGAATAAGATCTGTGTGATCGGTAAGGCAATCTATATCGTGTTGATGACGGGATAGGACTTTAAACTGGTTCAGGAAATTCAACAAAAACCCTTTCCTCCAAACGTTCTTTTTTTTTGATATAGGTTTAAAAGAGATGGATCTTCTGCATATCTTGAACGATCTTGATTCGGTGTTGATAATCGATGTTGTAAATCTTGATGGAGATATTGGTGAATTCAGATTTTTTTGGGATCGATGATGTTGATTCGATAAGAGAGGTAACGGGTTTTCACGGTTCTAATTTATTCAAGATCATCGAATTGGCTAATAAAATAGATGAATACCGCGTGACTTACTCCTATTAGACTTAAAATAATAAATAAGACCTATTCAACTATAACTTTGATGAGCGAAGACGGTTACAGCAGTAAAGATGTAGAACTTCATTCTATGCTTAGACATGACCTTAAAAACAAGTTACAAGTAGCTGTTGGTTATCTTCAATTGCTTTCGGATACTGAAATGAATGAACAACAGAAACAATTCGTGGAAAAAGCGTTGAACTCTTTGAAAGAGAGTGACGAGTTGATTTCGGAAGTACGAAATATACGTTCTATTTGGGACCGAGAGGGATACGAGATCAACTTGAGTAAAATTTTATCTGAGGTTGTAGAAGAATATCGCCCCTTAGCTGAGAGGAGAGACATAGTGATTGAAGTTAAAGGTTCTGACGGAAAAGTCATCGGTAGTGAAATGTATAAGAACCTCTTTTCGAATCTGATCGACAATTCGATAAAACATTCAGATTGTAATAAAATAATTATACGGGTTAACGAAGGAGAACAACGAGTAATCGTTACAGTGGAAGATGATGGTAGAGGTATCCCTGAAGGAATAAAAGATAATTTATTTGAATTTGGTGTCAAGATGGGAGGTAATGCAGGAACTGGGCTTGGGTTAAGTTTTGTTAAAGAAGTGGTAGAAAGGTACGATGGAAGTATCGACATAAAGGAATCCGATCTAGGTGGTGCACGGTTTGATATTACGTTTGTGAAAGCTTAATTTATTCGATAGATTCGTTTTTTTAATTAAATGTTTGTATTATATACAAAAGGTTTAAATCGATTAACGTACCATATATTGATTCAGAGTTTGGTCTTGATAATTGGAAGTATATATACACCCATATATTAATTCAAATAAGGGGGGATAAAATCCCAAGAGGTATGCTTGAAAAAAGTGCATTGCAGCTTATTGAATCTTTGCAAGATGGAGTTTTAGTCACAGATATAGATGGAAATATTTTGAAGGCCAACAAAAAATTTGAAGAGATCACTGGTTTCAGTGAAGATGAGGTTTTGGGTGAAAATGCGGTAAAGATAGCAGAAGAACTAGTAAAAGAAGAGTACCTAGAAAAGGTTATTGATATATTCAAAGGAGATTTTGAGAATAGTGAGGCCGAGGAGTACAACCTGATGATAAAACCGAAAGGAGGGGACGAGAAGTGTATTGATCTGAAAACTTCTTTTGCCGAAGATAGGAATGGTAGAACTCTATCAAT
>Ga0207421_10005223_pt1 | contig 14647 bp, 11 predicted proteins | sample SodLakKL_010_SED_4_FD_187542 | JGI IMG/M metagenome (GOLD analysis project Ga0207421, IMG submission 187542) | Alkaline sediment microbial communities from Lake Tanatar, Kulunda Steppe, Russia - 8KL_010_SED (SPAdes) (version 2) | ecosystem: Environmental > Aquatic > Non-marine Saline and...
AAATAATCCTGGCAACAAGTTAAATAATGTAGTGCCTAAGCAAAATTGCTATATATTGATTATGTGTTAATTACAAAATTAAACCGCCGAAGTCAGGAGTTTTAAAGCGGATATTATTGATATTTCACAATATCCGCAACCGGAGGGGAAGTGTCAACTGGCATGCGAGCATTTATAACAAAGCAATTAAAAGTTTATTTTTTTGTAATTACGCCACCATCTTTCAGGCACCTCCTGGTTGCAGGCTTGCAGGTAGTCTTCATAGGAGCAGGCTGCAATAAGTTTTTTCCGGAGCCGGGATGAGGGTATTTCCATCCACCAGCGCTCACTTATTGTGCTTTTATAGAATATAAGTTCATTATCTGAATGGGAAAGGTTTATAATGAATTTTTTGCAATTTTTCCGTTTGTCAAAAGGATATTCTTTATTTCTGCCGGATAATCCGTCTATAAAATACCACATTATTTGAGCTGCAAGATGTGCGGTTGCCGAATTTACCACCCCCGTGGAGGAGAGGTCAAAAACACCCATCGAGCTCAGCCTGTCGCTTAATCCGGCATATTTAGCAATCTGACAGGCTTCTTCGGCATACAGTCCGTTAGGTGATGGGAAAGAATTTGCAGGTGCATCTGATTCTCTTACTGCTGACATGCTGAAGACAAGGAAATCGGTGTCGCGCAAAACCGGTTCGGCTTCTTTAAGGTTGGAGCGAAGTAAGCCGAGCCGGTAGTAATCAAAAAGCAATTCATCGAGCAGCTCAAGTTCTTTATTAGTTGTAAAACAGGATTGATAACCCATATTGGTGTAATTGAACAGATGATTGTTTTGTTCAAGTATAATCCTGTTGAGATAATCCGGATGGGGGTCATTTTCTTCTGTGGCACCCGACAATCCGGGCCTGTGGTCTACTGATGTAATATTTATTGTTTGACCGGTTTTCCCGTAAGCGGAGAAAATTGCATGTGCCAGTTTTTGGCTCCCCCCTGTGAAAACAGGTATGATGTTTTTTTCCAGAAGAGTCATAGTTACTTCCAAAAGTGCGGCGTAAAGATCGGCGATGGAATTTCCCGGCTTGACATTGCCAAGGTCGGTGAGATTAACATTGCCGCTTACCATGCTCAAAGAATAAAATTTTTCCCTGACTAAGTCGGCAACCCCTTTATTTACATTTTTTATTTCATCAAAAAAGGGGATCCCTATAATTGCAATACCATTTTTTTTTAAAACAGGCAGACCTTTTTCTTTTGTGTGAGTCTTAATATTACGGCCTATACTGTTATTCCTTGTGGTTATCCCCGTATTGGCTGTTTCAACGGGATCAAGATAATCGCATAATTCCATCCCTTTCGGTTTTATTAAGTTAAAGAGAAGGTTGATATTTTATAACTGGTAGTATTACTTTTTTTTACGTTTAGTGGTTTTGCGTTTATTTGACTTGGTTTCCTGATTTTTAATTATTTTCATGCAATCTTCAAAGCTTAGTTCGTCTGCATTAACATCTTTGGGCACTTTATAATTATTATTACCGTAAGATATGTATGGTCCCCAACGGCCTTTGAGAATGTAAAGTTTATTATCGCCTTCTTCCAGTGTTTTTATTATCTTTTCCCTGTCTCTTTTCCTTTTTTCCTCTATTACCTCTATTGCTCTGTCAAGCTTGACAGTAAGGGGATCGTCTGATTCCTTCCTCAGGGAGTAAAATTTTGAATCATGCATTATATAAGGTCCGAACCGCCCTACTCCGGCGACAACTTCTTTTTCTTCGTATTTGCCAAGTTTGCGCGGAAGCTTGAAAAGATCCAGGGCTTCCCGGAGTGTTATTGTTTCAAGGTGCTGACCTTTACGCAATGCAGCAAAACGGGGTTTTTCCTCGCTGTCCGAGTCACCTATCTGGGCCATTGGACCGTACTTGCCAATTTTAACATACACATTTTTCCCCGAAGCGGGGTCTTTTCCAAGAAGGCGTTCCCCTTTACTGCGTTCACTGGTTTCAAGAGTTTTTTGAACTTTTTCGTGAAAGGGGGGATAGAATTTATGGATCATTTCATCCCACTTGATCTTCCCCTCAGCTATTTCATCAAACTCTTTTTCCACCTTAGCTGTGAAGTTATAATCCATTATTTCCGGAAAATGTTTCATGAGAAAGTCGGTAACAAGCATCCCAATATCGTTGGGAAATAGCTTTGCTTTTTCAGTTCCCGTTGTCTCTGTTTTGACCTCTTGTGAAACCTGCCCGCCTTCAAGGGTAATGGATTTGTATTTACGCGGCCTCCCCGGCCTGTCTTCTTTTACAACATAACCCCTGTTTTGTATAGTGGAAATGGTTGGCGCGTAAGTTGACGGCCGTCCGATTCCCAACTCTTCCAGTTTTTTTACAAGACTTGCTTCTGTGTACCTGGGCGGGTGCATAGTAAATTTTTCTGTGGCCTGAACAGATGAAACCTCCAGTTTGTCGTTTACATCAACAGGAGGCAGCAGTCCTCCAAATGCAGTCTCCTGCTCATCGTCGGTTGATTCAATGTAGACTTTCAGGAAGCCGTCGAATTTAAGAATCTCTCCTGTAGCAATAAAATTATGTTCGCTTGTTGAAATACCTATTGTTACAGTTGTTTTCTCAAGTTGTGCCTCACTCATCTGGGAAGCTATTGTGCGCTTCCAAATAAGTTCATAAAGGCGCTTCTCGTGTGAATTACCCTCTATAGTCTGGTTTTCCAGGTAAGTTGGCCTGATGGCTTCGTGTGCTTCCTGGGCGCTTTTTGTTTTAGTTTTATATTTTCGGGATTTGAGGTATTTTTCCCCGAATTGAGATTCGATGATTTTTTTTGCAGATTTCAGTGCGGATTCCGAAAGATTTACCGAATCTGTCCTCATGTACGTAATTTTCCCCGCTTCATAAAGCCTTTGTGCAACTGACATGGTTTGGGAAACTGAAAATCCAAGCTTTCGGCTTGCCTCCTGTTGAAGGGTGGAAGTGGTAAAGGGTGCAGTTGGTGATTTTTTTGAAGGTTTGGTTACCCTGTCCTTGACTGTAAATTGAGCTTTTTTACAATTTTCAATAAAAGAGACAGCTTCTTTTTGGGTTTCAAAACGTTTGGACAGCTCAGCTTTAAGCTGATTTGTCTTACCCTCTTCGTCGGGCGCCTCAAAAACTGCAGTTACTTTGAATGACGATTTGCTTTTAAATGCAATTATTTCCCTTTCGCGTTCCACCAGAAGTCTTACGGCAACTGACTGGACCCTTCCTGCCGAGAGTCCTTGCTTTACTTTTTTCCATAAAACAGGAGAGAGTTCAAACCCCACCAGCCTGTCAAGAATCCTTCGGGCTTGTTGTGCTTCAACAAGCTTTTTGTCTATAGACCTGGGGGTATTGATCGCGTTTGTTATAGCTTCCTTTGTGATTTCATGAAAAACTATACGATTTGTACTTTCTTCATTCAGCTCGAGGGCTTCGTAGAGATGCCATGCTATGGCCTCTCCTTCACGGTCTTCATCTGAGGCAAGCCAAATAGTTACAGCTTTTTTAACATTTTTTTTCAGTTCAGATACAATTTTTTTCTTGTCATCAGGTATAACGTAATGGGGTTTGTATCCGTTATCAATGTCGACACCATAATTTTTTTTTGATAAATCCCTGATATGGCCGTAACTTGATTTAACAACAAAATTGTTGCCCAAAAATTTTTCAATAGTTCTGGCTTTTGCGGGAGATTCAACAATAACAAGATTGTCTTTCATTTATTGCAAATGTTTTATTGTTAAAAGCGGAGCAAAATAAATGATTTCGTTTTGGAAGTTCAAATTAACAATGAAAATAAATTATTAATTTTGCACAAAGATTAGTAAAATAAGGAGATGAACAAAGAAAAACAAAAACTTTATTTGAAGGTATTCTGGGGCTTGTTTATTTTGCCCTTCATTGTAGTGATTACTATTTTTTTCCTGATCAGTTCGGGAAGGATGGGTTTTATGCCCACATTTGAAGACCTTGAAAATCCTGAAAACAATGTGGCCTCCCAGGTTTACTCATCCGACGGTGAACTGCTCGGGCACTACTTTTTGCAAAGACGTGTTTATGTAGACTTTGACGAGCTTTCTCCAAATATTGTAAATGCTTTGCTGGCAACCGAGGATATAAGGTTCAGAAGGCATTCCGGTATTGATGCCAGGGGAATGGGACGAGTGTTTGTGAAATCGATCCTTTTGGGTCAGAGTGCAGGCGGAGGAAGTACGATCACCCAGCAGCTTGCGAAAAACCTGTTTCCACGAGATACAACCAATTACAATTTGGCCATTTCCAGGATAGCAAATTTAGGGGTAAATAAGTTCAAGGAGTGGATAACTGCCGCGAAGCTTGAAAGGAATTATACCAAAGACGAGTTGCTTGTGATGTATCTCAATACCGTCTACTTCGGGAGTCATTCGTATGGCATTAAGTCGGCGGCCAATACATTTTTCGATACAACACCAGATTCGCTTAAAAAAGAAGAAGCTGCCACGCTGGTCGGTGTTTTAAGGGCGCCCAGCTGGTATAGTCCTGTGCGAAACCCTGAGAGGGCCATTAGCCGGCGGAACGTTGTTTTAGCTCAGATGCGCAATTATGACTTTATATCACAGGCTGAGTTTGATTCCCTGTCTGCATTGCCGCTTGAGCTGGACTACAATGTTGAGGATCAAACCAAAGGAAAGGCTACTCATTTCAGGGAACATTTAAGAAATGTACTGATGGCGCGTGAACCTCAGCGTGAGAATTATGTTTCACATCAACGTTATGTAAGAGATTCAATAGAGTGGGCAAACAACCCGGTTTACGGGTGGTGCAACAAAAACTTCAAGCCTGACGGCACTCCCTATAACTTGTACAGGGACGGGTTGAGGATTTACACCACTGTTAATTCAAAAATGCAGGAGTACGCAGAGGAGGCGGTCAGGCAGCACCTGGGAGAAGAGCTTCAGGATGAATTTTGGAATGATTTGGGAACCAACAGAAGGCCTCCTTTTTCCAATAATCTATCTGCAGAGCAGGTAGAAAGCATCATGGAATCTGCCATGCGTCGCACCGATCGCTATCGCAGCCTCCGTGTGGAAGGTGTTTCGCATGATTCCATTGTAAAAATATTCAACAAACCGGTGGAGATGAGTGTTTTCTCGTGGGAGGGGGAGATTGATACTGTGATGACCCCCAGGGATTCAATTAAGTATTACAAGTCATTTTTAAGATCAGGATTTATGGCAATGGAGCCAGGAAGCGGGCAGGTAAAGGCTTATGTCGGCGGACCCAATATGAAACATTTTCCGTTTGATCATGTTAGTCTCGGCGCAAGGCAAACGGGATCTCTTATAAAGCCTTTTCTTTATACTGTGGCGATGGAAGAGGGTTATGAACCGTGCGACCGTGTGGCGAATGTGCCGCAATCTTTTGTAGTGAACGATTCGGTCTGGACACCCAGGAATGCAAGTCCCACAGATTATGACGGAGAGATGGTGCCACTGCAGTGGGGGCTTGCCAACTCTATAAACAATGTTTCTGCATGGCTGATTGATCAGTTTACACCTTATGCGGTAAAAGACTTGCTGCGTAAAATGGGAGTAAGAAGTAATATCGACCCTGTGAAATCAATTTTCCTGGGGACATCCGATATGACGCTAAGGGAGGTGGTTGCTGCATTTGCGACTTATGCGAATGAAGGGGTGTATAATGAGCCTCTGATGGTTACCCGCATAGAAGACCGGCACGGTAATGTGCTTGCCGAATTTCAGCCGCGTATGCAGGAGGCTATCAACGAGAAAAGCGCTTATTTGATGATAAATTTACTTCGTGCAGTCGTGGATGAAGGTACCGGGATAAGGCTTCGTGAAAGATATGGGTTTGACGCCCAGATGGCCGGTAAGACAGGGACAACACAGAATATGTCTGACGGATGGTTTGTCGGTATGGTTCCCAATCTGGTAGGAGGGGTATGGACAGGCGGAGAGGATCGCAGTATTCATTTCGATCATATTAGCCAGGGTCAGGGTGCAAATATGGCACTGCCAATATGGGCTTTGTTTATTGAAAAGGTTTTCGAGAATGAAGAGCTGGGTGTATGTAAAGAAGATGAATTTGAATCACCTCCCGGATTTGATATCAATCTTGATTGCGGTGACTGGTCAAGGCCCGACAGGACCCGTCAATATGACACGGAAATCCTCGACAGGTATTGATCTACTAAACGATGTATGCTATTTTTAAACGCTTAGAAAGTGTAAACGATGTTGTGCTATACGGCATCTACTTTTTAAAAAATGACCGGAAAAGATATTGAACCTTGCCTGCAAATGTTATTTCAATATGAGGATTTAAATGTGTGAGCGATTTTTTGTGGTGTGAGGAGATAACAATTTTTGTGAATCCAAGTTTTTCAGCTTCGCTTATTCTTTGTTCGATACGGGCAACAGGTCTTATCTCCCCGGTTAACCCTACTTCTCCGGCAAAACAGATTTCCCGGGGAATTGCCCTATCGGTGCTGGATGACAATATGGCCGCTATTACACCCATGTCTATGGCGGGGTCGGATACGCGTATCCCGCCGGCAATGTTCAAAAAAACATCTTTAGCTCCAAGGCGGAACCCCGCCTGTTTTTCCAGTACTGCCAGCAGCATATTGAGTCTTCTCAGGTCAAAACCGGTGGCTGAACGTTGAGGTGTTCCGTAAACGGCCGAGCTCACAAGTGCCTGCACTTCAATAAGAAGCGGTCTTGCCCCGTCAACTGTTGCCGATATTGCTGTGCCGCTTAGTTTTTCGTCATGATTTGTGATTAAGATTTCAGAAGGGTTCAGAACTTCACGCAGTCCGTTACCCTGCATTTCAAAAATTCCCATCTCTGAGGTCGCCCCGAAGCGGTTTTTCGATGCCCTCAGTATCCTGTACATATTGTTGTGATCTCCTTCAAACTGTAAAACCACATCCACAATATGTTCGAGAACTTTTGGCCCTGCAAGCCCTCCTTCCTTGTTTATATGCCCTATGAGAAACACCGGTGTGCCGCTTTTTTTGGCATATTTCAGCAATGATGCGGTGCTTTCCCTGACTTGGGTAACGCTGCCCGGTGAAGATTCAATAGTTTCGGTTTGAATTGTCTGTATGGAATCGATTATAAGTATGTCAGGGGAGCTGTTATGAAGGGTTGCCAGTATTGTTTCCAGCATCGTTTCACAGAGTATGTAGCAGTTGTCGCTTTTTACCCCCAGCCTGTCTGCCCTTAGCTTGATTTGCCGGCTGCTTTCTTCCCCTGATATATAGAATGTTTTAAAACCTCTCATGCTCAAACCCACTTGTAGTGCAATAGTGGATTTGCCGATGCCCGGCTCTCCGCCGATTAAAACAACAGACCCCGGTACAAGTCCGCCGCCCAGTATCCTGTTTAGTTCTGAGATTCCTGTATCTATCCTGTTTTCTTTCTCTGTTGAGATTTGAGATATTAGTTCAGGCTCAGATCTGGCTGATGAGCTTTGGGTTAAAAATTTCTCTTTTTTTTTAACTGTTACTTCCTCCGCGTATGTGTTCCATTCATTGCATGATGGACAGCGGCCTATCCACTTAGACGAGTTTGCACCGCAATTGCTGCATACATAAGTGGTTCTCGGTTTCGGCATATCAATTATTTTTAATTTTGGAAACAATATTACTTGTAGAGTAACCGGGTAACAGATCTACCGTAACCACTTCCCCGCCGTCAGCTATAACCGTCTCATAGCCGGCTATTTCGTTGGGACTGTAATCATTTCCTTTAACCAGCAGATGTGGCCGGATTGTTTTGATCAGTTTTTCAGGTGTTTCTTCATCAAATAGTATGACGGAGCCTACAAAGCAAAGAGAAGCGAGCATAATGGCCCGTGACTGTTCATCCTGTAATGGCCGGGGCGGTTTTTTTATTTTTTTTACAGACTCATCAGAGTTGAGCCCGACCACAAGTATGTCTCCCATTTGTGCGGCTTTGGCAAGATATTCAATATGTCCGCGGTGCAGTACATCAAAGCATCCGTTTGTAAAAACAATTTTAAAATCTTTGAATTTCCAGTATGCAAGCTTTTTCTTCAGGTTATTACCTGAGATTATTTTAGACTTTAATAGATCAATATTTTGCATTGGTTATTTGTTTATTTTTTTTCTTTGCCAGTTCGCTTATTTTGAAGATAGAGCATCAGCAATGAAAATCCCCCCAGCAGGATCATCAGCAATGCCTGGGATTCGTGTGCTATTGTTGCAAATACTATCCCGGAGGTTCGTGGAATTTCATAAAGTGTCAGCCCCAGCGAAACAATCCAGTGATAAGCTCCTATTCCGGCCTGAACGGGGGCAGACATGCCCATCCCTCCAATTGCCAATACAAACAACGCATCTACCGGTTTAAGCTCCGAGGTTGACGGGAGGGAGAAAAATACTACCCATGTCATCAAAAAATACATTAACCAGATGAAAAAAGTATGTGCAATAAATTCCCATTTTTTTTCCATTTTAAAAACCGTTTTCATCCCGTTTATTATGCCCTTTGCAGTTTTTGCAATGAAACGGAAAAACCGGGTCTTTACAAGCTTTTTTCTGCCCATCCAGATGATTGTTAATACAATAGCCAGAGTTAAAAATATTGCACCCCAAATAAAGGCTGAAAAGCTAAGCCAGTCAAATATTCTGTAGTAAAGGGGTGCAAAAATGTTCATTTTAATAAATTCTCCGAAAAGCTCTATGTTTATTATGAATACGGAGAACAAAACCAGAAGCAGCATAATCACATCAAAAGCCCTGTCTATCAGCACTGTTCCAAACAAAGCGTCAACGGGAATTTTGTCGGAACGGTTAAGTGAGCCGCATCTTGTAACTTCCCCGAGCCTGGGCAAAAGAAAGTTTACAAGGTATCCGGTCATTAATGCATAAAAGGTGTTTTTAAAAGAAGGACTATATCCAAGAGGTTCGATAAGCAGTTTCCATCTGCGTGCACGGCTAAAAAAGGCAAGTGTGGCAAAAAAAAGAGAAAGCAGAACCCATGAATAATCAGCTCTTTTCAGGCTTCCAATTAGTTCATCAAAGCCTATGTCGCGGAAAGCTATTATTAACAGAATAACAGCTGCCGTGAAGAAAAGCAGCGGATTCAGGATTTTATATAATTTTTTTTTCAAAAGATCAGGAAGTGATTTTGTTGGTTGCTGTATCGGGGAAAACAATTTTAGGGGTGAAAGTTCTGGCTTTTTCAAAATCCATTGATGCATAGGAAATAACAATAATAATATCACCTACAACAACTTTTCGGGCTGCCGGACCATTCATAATAACCTCGCCGGATCCCCGCTTTCCTTTAATGACGTAGGTGTCGAGACGTTCCCCGTTGCTGAGGTTTAACACCTGAACTTTTTCATTTTCGATCAGGCTGGAAGCATCCATCAGGTCCTCGTCAAGTGTAATACTACCCACATAATGCAGGTCCGCCCCCGTAACGCTAATTTTGTGGATTTTGGATTTTATTACTTCTATCTGCATGGTTTAAAATTATTTAAAAAAAACATTGTCAATTAATCTCACATTTCCGGTTTTTACAGCTATGCATCCGATTATTCCGTTACCGTTTTCCCATGAGCGGACTGGCTGAAGTGTTTCAATATCGGCAATTTCAAAATATTCAACTTCCAGAAAAGGGTTTTCATTTATTCTGGTGGCAACCCAGTTCTTCAACTCTTCCACAGGCAAGTCTTTTTTATCTCTGGCTTCAAAAAGGACTTTTGAGATCAAAGAGGCGTGAGTTCTTTGCTGGGGATTTAAAAGTGCATTTCTGGAGCTTTGTGCAAGTCCGTCACTATTCCTTACGGTTGGGCAGGATCTTACCTCCACTGGAAGATTTATGAATTTGACCATTTGCTTTATAATGGCAAGTTGCTGAAAATCTTTTTCGCCAAAATATGCACGCTGAGCCTCAATGATCTGAAAAAGCCTGCTTACGACTTTGGCCACTCCGTTAAAATGGCCCGGTCTGAATGCACCCTCCATTGATTTATCTAGTGTACCGAAATTGAACATGCGATAATCGGGTGCAGGATAGATTTCTTCTTCGGGGGGAACAAATACACAATCAGTATTTTGTTCTTTCAGAATCTTCAAATCTCTTTCAATATCATGGGGGTAGTTTCTGAAGTCATTTTTATTATTGAATTGTTCAGGGTTAATAAAAATGCTTACAATTGTTATGTTGTTTTCTTTTTTGCATTTTTTTACAAGTGATATATGTCCCTCATGAAGAGCCCCCATCGTGGGCACTAAACCTATGGTTTTACCCGAGTTTTTATGTTCCTTGCAAAAGCTTCTAACTGCCTGCACTGTTTTTAAAACTTCCATTTTCTGCTTCAGCTTAAAACGGGAAAGAAACTTATTTTTAATAATGGCAACTTGCAAAGATATGAATTTGCTGGTGCAATACAATTGTTTTTTAAATTGTAAGAGCTTTAGAGCTGTTTTTATCAACAATCAGGCGGATTGATATTCCAACGATAGATAAGCGAGTGAATTGATGATTCGAATATTTTTGTTATCTTTGCATCTTGATTAAAAGAATGGGCTCAATGGAAAATAAAAAGGTTTTATATATTACTCAAGAAATAACTCCTTATCTTCCTGAGTCTGAAATATCAGTTATCGGAAGGTATCTTCCTCAAGGGATACAGGAGCGCGGGAATGAGATCCGTACTTTTATGCCTAGGTATGGATGTGTGAACGAACGCAGAAACCAGCTGCATGAAGTTATTCGTTTATCAGGGATGAACCTGATAATTGACGAAACCGATCACCCCCTTATAATTAAGGTTGCTTCTATTCAATGTGCAAGAATGCAGGTTTATTTTATCGATAACGAGGATTATTTTCAGCGAAGAAGTATGATGTCTGACGAAGAGGGGAATTTTTTTGAAGACAATGATGAAAGGGCTATTTTCTTTGTAAGGGGAGTTTTGGAGACAGTGAAAAAATTGTGCTGGTCACCCGATATTGTCCATTGTCACGGATGGTTCACATCGCTTGCTCCTTTGCTTTTGAAAAAAGCCTACAGGGATGATCCCGTTTTTTCAAATACCAAAGTGGTTTATTCCATTTATAATGATTCGTTCCCGGGGGCGTTTGACAAGAACTTCCCCAGGAAAGTCAAAGTTGACGGAATTGCCGAGAAGGATCTGAGCCTGCTTAAAGAACCCAGCTGGGTTAATTTGAACAAAGCAGCTATGAAATATTCAGATGGCATAATTCTTGGAAACAATGAAATAGAAGAGAATTTTGCCGGATATGCCGAGGGATTGAGTAAGCCCTATATCCGTCATCCACATGAGGAAAATTACCTGGACAGGTATTCTGAGTTTTATAACAAAATATTAAGCAAAAATTCGAAATGAGGCAAATTAAAGAGACCCCGAATATTATCGGACAAATTTTTTTACGTATTTCAGTATTGAGCTTGGTTTTTCTTTTTGCATGCGAAGAACCCAGCTTTGTGGGATCTGAAATACAGCCCGAGACAGACAGGCTGGATCTACGCCATTCAGATGACTCGCCGCTGAGATCCCTGACCGAAACGTTTGATTCACTTGAAACTAACAGGCTTAGGCACAGTGTGGTCGGTGAGTTAAATGACCCGGTTTTCGGGGACACAAAGGGTTCATTTGCAACTCAGCTTGGTCTGTTTGAATCCGGACACACCTTTGGCGTATCACCTGAAATTGACTCATTGGTTCTTCATTTGAAATATACCGATTTTTACGGTCAGAGGGATGTTCCTCAGGAAATTAGGGTTTACGAACTGACCGACTCGCTCATGTATGATTCGGTTTATTATGCCGATTTCGATATTTCAGGAATGTATGATCCGGCAAGGGTGATTGGCAGTAAAAGTTATACTTCGGCTGAAAACGACAGTATGATTTCCATACCCATAACAGATACCGAGTTTCAGGAGAAGCTTCTGGAGGCTGATACAACAGATATGGCAAGTTCCATGAATTTTCTCGAATATATGAAGGGGCTGTATGTTGTTGCCGAATCCCAGGGTGGAGAAGGAGGATGTTTATATAAGGTTGACCTTTTATCCGACGACTCACGCATGACCATGTATTATTCAAATGCCGCCGCTGATGAATTGTCTTTTGATTATATTGTCAATGAAGGGGCGGCAAGGGTAAATATGTATGATCATGACCATTCCCAGACCGATTTTTATGATCAGCTTAACAGTCAGTATTCTGATGATTCGCTGGTTTATGTCCAGGGAATAGGTGGCTTAATGGCAAAGGTTGAGCTTGAAGATCTTTCAACCTGGCGGGATTCGGTACCGGTTGCAATAAATAGTGCAAGGCTGATTATTGAGCCGGCTGAGATTGATGAAGGTTACCCGCTCCCAAGAAACCTTATTGCGTATCATTACACCGAAGATGGAGATTTTTACCCCGTAGTTGATTATATGATGGGTGAATCTTATTTCGGGGGCAGGTACGATGATGAAAATGACAGGTATACATTGAACATTACCAGTTTTGTCCAGCATTATATAAAAGAGAGGGTCGATACCGAAGAATTGTATATAATGATAGAAGATAACCGTTTTGTCCCCGGCAGGGTTGTTCTCAAAGGAGCCGGACATTCCGAGCCGATGAGGCTGGAGATAAAATATAACCGTTTTTAATTCATGTGTGGAATAGTTGGCTATATTGGTCACAGGCAGGCCTACCATATACTGATAAACGGCTTAAAGCGGCTGGAATATCGCGGTTACGACTCAGCAGGGATATCACTTTTGAATAATAAGCCCTCTATTTATAAATGCAAGGGGAAAGTGGGGGACCTTGAAAGCATTGTCATAGGTAACGACATATCCGGCAGCATAGGTGTAGGTCACACCCGCTGGGCCACCCATGGTGAACCAAGCGATACAAATGCTCATCCCCATATTTCTCAGGAAGGTCATTTTATTGCTGTGCACAATGGTATTATTGAAAATTATTCCCGTCTGAAAAAACGTTTGGGAGACCGGGGATATGAGTTTAGAACTGAAACGGACACAGAAGTACTTGTAAATCTTATAGAATATATATATTTAAAAGGTCAGGTTTCTGCTGAAATGGCCGTCAGACTTGCCCTGACAAAAGTTGAGGGGGCATATGGACTGGTTGTTCTCAGTCCAGATGAACCTGATAAAATTATTGCAGCCCGCAACAGCAGTCCTCTTGTTATCGGCATAGGAGAAAAGGAATATTTTATAGCATCTGATGCCACGCCGATAGTTGAATTTACAAAAAGTGTGATTTACCTCAATGATGACGACGTTGCTATTATAAAGCGCAATGAGCTCACATTGAAGACAATAGGCAACGATAAGCTTGAGCCTAAAGTTCATACACTGAATTTGGAGATCGGGGAAATCGACAAAAACGGGTATGACCATTTTATGCTAAAGGAAATTTTTGAGCAACCCAGATCTATTCTCGATACGTTCAGGGGAAGGGTAAATCCCAATAGGGAGGAGGTTCACCTGGGAGGGTTGTACAATGTTATGCCCGATCTTGTTAATGCCAGGAGAATTATAATAATTGCATGCGGAACATCATGGCATGCCGGACTGGTTGGTGAATATCTTTTTGAGGATATGGCCCGTATACCGGTCGAAGTCGAATATGCCTCCGAATTCAGATACCGGAACCCCATTATCAACAAGGATGATATAGTTATTGCCATAAGTCAAAGTGGGGAAACTGCCGACACGCTTGCTGCGGTCAAGCTGGCCAGTGATTTGGGGGCCATGGTTCTTGGAATTTGCAATGTAGCAGGATCAAGTATACCAAGGGCAACTCATGCCGGAGTTTATACCCATGCCGGCCCGGAAATTGGCGTAGCTTCAACCAAGGCTTTTACCGCTCAGGTGACTGTTCTTGCCATGATGGCCATTTTGCTTGGAAAAAGGCGAAATTTTATTACAGATAAGGAATATGTTGCACTTATAAAGGAGCTGTACGAAATACCGGGAAAAATTGAAAAAATACTAAACTATAATGATGAGTTCAAGCGTATAGCCGACTTGTATAAAAATGCCACCAACTTCCTTTACCTTGGCCGCGGATATTGTTTCCCTGTGGCACTTGAAGGTGCTTTGAAGCTTAAAGAGATCTCATATATTCATGCCGAAGGTTATCCTGCTGCAGAGATGAAGCACGGTCCTATTGCCCTTATTGACGAAAAAATGCCGGTAATTGTAATAGCTCCAAAAGACAAAACATACGATAAAATTGTAAGCAACATTCAGGAGATCAAGGCAAGAAAAGGTATTGTAATTGCCGTTGTAAATGAAGGCGATGAAGTTATAAAGGAGATGGCTGACCATGTTCTGGAGATTCCCGAGACCGATACTGTTTTTTCAACATTGCTTACAGTTATACCATTGCAGTTACTTTCTTATCATATTGCAGTTATGCGGGGCTGTAATGTTGATCAGCCAAGGAATCTTGCAAAGTCGGTAACAGTTGAATAAATTTTCATGCGTACAAACAAAGTTAATTAGGGTCTGCTGATTTTCTATAAAATAGAGGTTATACTGTTGATAAACAAGACAATATGTTGATAAAATGAGTGAAAAATGCAAGGAAAAGTGA
>Ga0207421_10005226_pt1 | contig 14641 bp, 12 predicted proteins | sample SodLakKL_010_SED_4_FD_187542 | JGI IMG/M metagenome (GOLD analysis project Ga0207421, IMG submission 187542) | Alkaline sediment microbial communities from Lake Tanatar, Kulunda Steppe, Russia - 8KL_010_SED (SPAdes) (version 2) | ecosystem: Environmental > Aquatic > Non-marine Saline and...
GGAACCCAGCTCCTCTTACCCCAACGCGGAACATGCTTTCAACGTCAACCCGGAACATGCTTTCAACGTCATTCCCGCGCAGGCGGGAATCCAGCAGTTCCATCAGCATGCCCCCGCCATTCTTATTCGTCACTCCCGTATTATTCGTCATTCCCGCGCAGGCAGGAGTCAAGCTTCTCTTACCCCAAGCCGGAACATGCTTTCAACGTCATTCCCGCGCAGGCGGGAATCCAGCCTTTTCAGCCATCTTCCGGACCTCCCCCTCCGCTCAGGTGACGGGACAGGACCCCACTCAATCCGTTGAATCAGCAGCATACAGTGATATACAGTACAGGGTTCAGGCATGAGGATTTTCCGGCAGCCACCGGTTGCCTCAGGACCTGCCATTTTTTTTCGCTGAATTGCCTTTACAGGCATGCCACATGCATGTTAAATATAAAAGCAATGCATCGCAGTTGTTTTATTAAAAAAATAAACCACTTATCCAACACCGGGTTCTTATGAAAAAATCCAGGCGCTTGTTTCAGTGGGCATTGCTTGCCGTGGCCCTGGGGCTCACGGTGGTCTTCATCGCGGGGCTTTGGCGTGGAAAGTCACCCCAGGGAGAACGGCCGGCACTGGAAGAATCAGCCGAATCCCAGGCCGAGATGAAGCTCACGGACATGGAATACGTGGAAATACAGGAAGGGCGGCACCTTTGGACCCTGAGGGCCGATGAGGCCGATTATTTTCAGGACCAGCAAAAGACGCTGCTCAAAAGAGTGCGGCTGACGCTTTTTCTGGCCGATGGCCGGGAGGTCTTTCTGGAAAGCGACCAGGGAATGCTCTATGCGGGCACCAAGGACATCGAACTGTGGGATTCCGTGAGCGCCCGCCTTCCCGAGGGCTACCGGCTGGCCACCGACCGGGCGGCCTACCATCACCAGGGCCAGACCATCGCCTCTTCCAGCGGAATACACCTCACGGGTCCCGATGTGGACCTGAAAGGGAAAGAGTGGGAATACCGCATTCAGGAAAACCGGGGAACGGTCGCGGGGGGAGTGAAAGCTTCCATCCTTCCTGTTCACCGTCACAGTCAATGAATGACAATCATCGAGGCAGGAATCCCATGCAAAAGGACAGCAAGGAGAGCGGCTCGCGCAGGAAAACCGGGGCTTTTCGTCCCTGGTTGGCCCTGGCCTTTGCCGCTTTGATGTGGAGCATCCCCTGGAACTCTTCCTGGGCCGCCCATGAAAATCCTTCCACACCCCCGGCAGGTCCTGTCCTGCAAAGCGACTCCCCCGTTCACATTTCTAGCGACCGGATGGATGTGGACCAGGCGGACAGAACCATTCTCTTTCAGGGACACGTGGTGGTGCAGCAGGACAATCTCACCATCACGGGAAGGACTCTCAAGGTTTTCGCCGCGCCCAGCGCCGCGGGGCCCCGGCAGGGCGACGGGGGCATGATGGACCGCATCGACCGCCTGGAAGTGGAGGGCGACGTGAGGATTTCCCAGGAAGACAGGCTGGCCGTGGCCGAGCGGGCCGTGTACTACCACCAGGAGCAGAGAATCGTGCTCATGGGAAACCCCAGTGTCTCCCAGGGGCAGGACAGGATCGAAGGGAAGCTCATCACCCTTTATCTCGATGAAGGCCGAAGCGTCGTGGAGGGAGGGTCCGACGCGCCCGTGAGAGCCGTTTTCCACCCTTCCCGGCAGGAGTGATTTTTTTGACGGAGGAAATGGCCAAGCTGGAGGTGCAGGACCTGGTCAAGAGCTACTCGGGCCGCACCGTCGTGGACCATGTGGACCTGGAAGTTTGCAAGGGGCGAATCGTGGGTTTGCTGGGACCCAACGGCGCGGGAAAGTCCACCACTTTCTACAGCGTGGTGGGCATCATTCAGCCCGATGAAGGCAGAGTGCTCCTCAACGGGGAGGACATCAGCCAGGATCCCATGTACATTAGGGCCCGCAAGGGCATCACCTACCTCTCCCAGGAGCCCTCCATATTCCGCAAACTGACGGTGGAACAAAATCTCATGGCCATCCTGGAGACCCTCAAACTGACGAGAGCCGAGCGCAAGAACCGCCTCAGGGAGCTGCTCGAAGACCTGAACATCACCCACCTGGCGGGCAACATGGGCGACAGGCTCTCGGGCGGTGAACGCCGCCGCGTGGAAATTTGCCGGGCACTGGTCACCTGGCCCCGGTTCATCCTCCTGGACGAACCCTTTGCGGGCATCGACCCCATCGCCGTCCTGGAAATCCAGGGCCTCATCCGCAGCCTCAAGGAACGGGGCATCGGCGTGCTCATTTCAGACCACAACGTGCGCGAGACCCTCAAGGTCTGCGACTGGGCATACATCATGCACCAGGGAAAAATCCTGGAAACGGGAGATCCCATGACCATCGCCGGAAGCGATCTGGCCCGGAAAACGTACCTGGGAGATCAGTTCAGCTTATCGTAGCCCCAGCGGGAATCAAAAACATGGCCGCACTTGAACTCAGACAGCAGTTGAAACTTTCCCAGCAGCTCATCATGACGCCGCAGCTGCAGCAGGCGATCAAGCTCCTCCAGTTGTCCCGGCTCGAACTGCTGGAAACCATCAACCAGGAACTGGAAGAGAACCCCATCCTGGAAGAAGCCCAGGAGGAGATTTCCAAAAGCGAGCTTCGCGAGTCCCTCGATGCCCCGTCGGGGGAAGAGGCTTACGAATCGGTGGAAATCAAGGAAAAAATCCGGGAAGATTTCGACTGGGAGGGGTACCTGGACGAATACAGCTCGGGAAGCCCCGTGCTGATGGAACGGGATCCCAACCAGGAACAGACTTCCTACGACCACCGCCTCACACCTCCGGCCACCCTGGAAGATCACCTGGCGTGGCAGCTGCGCTTTTCGGACCTCACCGAGCGCGAAAAGGAAATCGGCGCGTTCATTGTGGGCAACCTGAACCTTTCGGGCTACCTGGACGCCACCGTGGATGAGATCGCCGGCCTGGCCCGGGCCACGGTGGAGGAAGTGGAAGGGGCCCTCTCCAAGGTGCAGCATCTCGATCCCGTGGGCGTGGCGGCGAGAGATCCGCAGGAATGCCTTCTCATTCAGGCCCGCTGCCTGCAACCGCCGAACGAGCTGGTGGTCCGCATTCTCGAGCATCACCTGCAGGACCTGGAGAACAAAAACTACCAGGTTCTTGTGCGGGCCCTCAAGCGCACCCCCCAGGAAATCAAGGCCGCCATAGACATCATCCTGAGCCTCGACCCCCGGCCCGGCAGTGCCTTCAACGTGGAATCGGTGGAATACGTGAGCCCCGACATCTATATATTGAAGGTGGACCAGGAGTTTGTGGTGGTGCTCAACGAAGACGGCATGCCCAAGCTGCGCGTGAGTTCCTATTACAAGGACGCCCTGAGCCGGGACGGGGCTCTGCCCGCCGACGCCAAGGACTACATCCACAACAAGCTCCGCTCCGCCGCCTGGCTCATCAAAAGCATCCACCAGCGGCAAAGGACCCTTTACAGGGTTTCTCAGAGCATCGTCAAGCTCCAGCAGGACTTTTTCGAAAAGGGGGTTTCCTACCTGAGGCCCATGGTGCTCCGGGATGTGGCCGAGGACGTGGGCATGCACGAATCCACCATCAGCCGTGTCACATCCAACAAGTACATGCACACGCCTCACGGTATTTTTGAGTTGAAATATTTTTTCAACAGCTCCATAAATAGCGTTTTGGGAGAAGCGGTGGCTTCGGAAAGTGTGAAGGAGCGCATCCGCCTTCTCATCAAGGAAGAGTCGCCCAAAAAACCTTACAGCGACCAGGAAATCGTCCAGATTCTTCAGGAGGAAAACATCAACATCGCCCGCCGCACCGTGGCCAAATACCGGGAGATGATGGGCATTCTGCCGTCGAGCAAAAGGAAAAAGGCTTCCTGGGGAACATGATTCCCCCCGGAAAGCCCGCCATGAGGAATCTTCAGGGCACCGTCAAGCACCGCCCGCGAGGGAATGCGGCTCCGCCTCCGCGGGCACGGGAGGGCGGCGAAAGCATTGCTCCCTTCACCCTTCGCGCTGTTCCTCAAAAAATCCAGCAGCTGTCACCCCTCACCCAACCGCCCCATGGAGGATGATTCAAGATGCAGATCAACGTGACGTTCCGTCATATTGAACCCTCTCCCCCCCTGAAAGCGTACGCCGAAGAGAAACTCTCACGCATCAGGAAATACCTCAAGGAACCCATTGAGGCTCACCTGGTGCTCAAAGTGGAAAAATTCCGCCACCGGGCGGAAGCCTCCGTCGACGCCAACGGAACGAGGCTCAACGCCACGGAGGAAACGGAGGACATGTATTCCGCCCTCGACCTGCTCGCAGACAACCTGGAAGCCCAGGCCAAAAAGAACAAGGAAAAATCCTCCAGGAAAAAAGGTTCCGGCAAAAACCTCCTGAACGCGGAAGGAAACTCCCGGCAGAACCCCGAAGAGCCGGAGGAGCCCCTGGTCATTCGCACGGAGCAGGTCTTTGCCAAGCCCATGGACATCGATGAGGCGGTCATGCAGCTGAACATCTCCAACGGAGAGTTCATGGTGTTCACCAACCGCCATTCCAACCGGGTGAATGTGCTCTACAAACGCAAGGACGGGAACCTGGGGCTCATCGAAACCATGTCCTGAGCCGGCGCCGCCATGGCTTGCAGCGGTTTCCCGAAGAATTTTCCGGAAATGGAATCGGTTCAATGAAGGAGTGCGTGGGGCCGGGCTTTGGGCCCCATGAAGCAGCAACGGGAATGAGGGCTTCCGGGTCCCGTTCTCCCTGGTTTTCTTAGAGCCCTTCAGGCACGAGGAAATATGAAAATCCTGGATTTACTCGACGAAAATTCCATCATACCCGAGCTCAAGGGCCAAAGCAAAAGGCAGGTCTTGGAAGAACTTGTCGCCACGATCGTCAAAAACAAGCCCCGGCTGGACCGGAACCGGCTGATGGAAGTGCTCCTGGAGCGGGAGCGGTTGGGATCCACGGGCATTGGCGACGGAATCGCCATTCCTCACGGAAAAATGAAAGACCTGGATGAACTGATGCTTTCATTTGGAAGGTCCAGCCAGGGAGTTGACTTTGAGGCCATGGACGGCAAGCCCGTTCATCTTTTTTTCCTGCTGGTGGCCCCGGAGAACTGCGCAGGCATCCACCTGAGGGCGCTGGCCAGGATCGCCAGGCTTCTGAAAAACAGCGTCGTGCGAAAAAAGCTGGCCTCCGCATCGGACAAAGAGAGCATCCTCAAGGTGATCCAGCAGGAAGACGAAGAATTCTGAACGGGGGAAAGGGCATGACGACGAACAAACCCCATGTGGTGGTGGTGACGGGACTTTCGGGCTCGGGCAAGAGCACCGCCATCAAGGCTTTTGAGGACCTGGACTTCTTCTGCATCGACAACCTTCCCGTTCCCCTGCTGCCCGACTTTTTGTCCCTGGTGGAAAAGGACATGCCCGACATTCAAAAGATTGCCCTGGGCATCGACATCCGCGAACGGAAGTTTCTCAAAGACTACGATTCCATTTTCAAAGCGCTGGAAAAAAAAGGCTACCGCTTCGAAATCATTTTCCTGGAAGCGGCGACGGAGGTTCTGCAGAAAAGGTTCAGCCAGACACGCCGGGTTCATCCCGCGGGCGCCGCCACGGGGGAAGCCCTCCTTCTGGACGCCATCCACAACGAGCGGGAGCAGCTGAAGGCCCTTCGCGGCCGCGCCACGCGGGTCGTGGACACGGGCGCCCTCTCCGTGCACCAGCTCAAGGCCCTCATCACCCGCTCCTACTCGATGCTCGTGGAAAAGGAAATGCTGAGCATCCTGGTGCTCTCCTTCGGATTCAAACACGGCCTGCCCTTCGAGGCGGACATGGTCATGGACGTCCGGTTCCTGCCAAACCCCTACTTCATCGATGAACTCAAGGAGCTGGACGGCTGCAACAGCAAGGTTTCATCCTGGGTGCTTCAACGGGAGAGCACTCAGGAGTTCATCAGGGAGTTCAGCGCCCTGCTTCTGAAACTTCTCCCCAGGTATGTGGCCGAGGGCAAGCGCTACCTCACCCTCGCCCTGGGGTGCACGGGCGGGAAGCACCGGTCCGTGTCCATCGGCAACGAAATCGCCGACCGGCTGGCGGAACAGGGCTATTTCGTGAACGTCTTTCACCGCGACATCCACAACGAGTGAAGACAGGCATGTGCAAATGAGCAAAGAAAAGGGGGTCATCGCCATCATCGCCGTGTCTCACTGCCGGGTGGCGGAAGAGATGGTGCAGGCGGCCGAACTCATCGTGGGCCCCATGGAAGCCTGCAGAGCCATGTCCTTTCACGCCGGCCAGCCCGTGGAGGAAATGACCCGCCAGCTGAAGGACGCCATCCGGGAACTGGACCAGGGGAAAGGGGTCATCGTGCTCACGGACCTTTTCGGAGGCACTCCCGCCAACATCAGCCTTTCCTTCATGGGACCCAAAGTGGAAGTGGTGTGCGGCATGAACCTTCCCATGCTCATCAAGCTGGCCGGCATCCGCCATGAGTCCACCCTCTCCCAGGCGGCCGCCCAGGCCAAGGAGTACGGCCGCAGGCACATTTCCCTGGCCAGCGAGATCCTGTCCCGGACGGCCGGGCCCCGGGAAGGATGATCCCGGTTCAGAAGCCGGAAACCCCGCATGCGCCCGCAGGAGCCGGAAGCTGAAGCGGCACTCCGCCCTTCCGGATTTTATTTTTTCATTCCAGAGAGCACCCAGACCATCGGCCAGGACAAACTTTCCCCGAATCCCGTCATCGTCCCCATGCTCCCCCGCCACATTTCCGCCGTGGCCCGAATGGAGCGGGAGTGCCACCCCAGCCCCTGGTCCCGCAAGGCTTTTGAGGAGGAACTCACCCTCTCTCAATCGCACACCTTCGTGGCCCTGGACATGGCCCACGGCGCGGGACGGCCCCGGGAAGAAAGCTCCCTTTTTTCTGCCCTTTCCACCCTTCACGGCCTGTTTTTCGAACAAATTGTCGGTTACATATGTTTTTGGTGCATTGCGGACGAGATTCAGATTCTCAACGTGACCGTGGCGCCTTCCCACCGGCGCAGGGGCATGGGCCGCCGCCTCCTGCACCACGCCCTGAACCGGGGAATTGGGCAGGGAGCGCGCGTGGCCGTGCTCGAGGTGAGAAAAACCAACGAAGCCGCACAGCGCCTCTACGAGGAAGCGGGGTTTCGAACGGTGGGAGAACGCCCCGGCTACTACCCGGGACAGGAACCGGCACTGCTCATGCAGCGGGACCTGGACGAAAACTCCCTGTTTTCATGAAGTCGCACACTCCACAAAGAGGAAAGTATCCATGCCCGGCACATTCGAACCGGAACGCATTCAGTCGGAAGCTCTCAATAAAAACATGGACCTGACCAACATCGAGGTGGTGGTTCCCCTCCTCTTTCAGGTCCTCGCCAATGCCGTGAAGGGTTACGCGGGAAAAGAGCAGCAGGCCCGGGAACTGCTCATCGAATACCATCACAAGTACCGCAACTGGGAATACGTCATCCAGGAAACCTGGCGCTACGCCGTTTCAAACCTGCGCCTGTACAAAGACCACCCGGACAACGGCATCGTGGTGTTCCTTCTCTCCCACATTCTCCTGGAAGCTCTCCGGCAGTCGGACCGGGCGGAAGTGCGCAACCAGGCCGCGGACCACTTCCTCTCCTTCTGGATGAAGATGGCCGATGAAATGGGGGAATCCATTTCCCGGCCCGTGCCTTCCGGCCTCGAGGTGGAGGAGGTGGGCTTTTACCCCGAAAAGATCTCCCACTGCCACCAGGGCATTGTGCGCTACTACCTGCAGGAAGCGGCCCATCTCCCCCAGGTGCCCTTCGAACACATCATGCGCAGTTACTACCCGTTGAAGAAACTGGGAAAAAAGCTTCTCAAAATATGGCCCGAACCGGACTCTTTCCGGGAGCTTCGCAGCGCCCTTCACCGTCTCCACAGGGAAACCTCCCTTTTCTGGCTTGAGCGGGAAGACCCTTGCCGCTGGCTGGCGGAGCAGTTTCCGGCCCTCGAAAGCCAATCCTCCTGGCGCGCCGACTGCGCCCCCCTGAGCCATGAAGCCTGCCGCGAGACCCTTCGCGTCCTGGAGGAGGAGGTCCAGCCCCTGGAGGACCATCGCCAGGCCGTGATGCGGCTGGTTGAGCTGCAGGATTTTCAGGAAACCGTGAAGGCCTATTTCAGGCTTCCCGAGAAACTCAAAGCTTACGAAGATATGAAAGGTCTGAGCCACCTGAGCATGCTCATGCGCCTCAAGATCATGGAAGTACGGGGGCTGGAAGGCATACACGAGGAAATGCTTCGGGAGATCAACTTTGAAATGGCCAGGTCTCTTCACCAGGAGGAAGGGGAGCAGCTGCAGGCCTTTTTGAAAAATATTCTCGAAATTCTCAAAACCTGCCTCAGGAACTACCCCGAAGCGGCCCTGCAGATCATTCGAACCATCGGGTTCGAAGTGGTGGAAACGAAGGACCCGCGGCTCATCGAATTCTTTCTGTGGCGCATCATACACATGGGTTTCCAGACGCCTCAGCTGGGTGGAGTGAGCCAGACCTGGCAGATGGAGGTGAACCCCGCCCATTTGCTCAACATCCGCATATGGCTGGACATCATCAAGAAAAATCCCCTCCGGACCAAGATCCTCCTTTCGGCCCTCATGGTGAACCTGTCCCTGGGGGGCATCTACATCCGGGACACGGATTTGTTTCAAAAGGACGTGAGCGAGCTGCTTCACGCCCCCATCCGCCCCGTGTACAACCTCGTGAAACAGCTGGCCAAGCTCTTTCCCGTCTACTTCAACCAGATCGGGGCCGAAGGCCAGCTGCGGGCCGTGTCCACGGATGTGGACGAGATCACCGGAAGGAGCGACCGGCTCATCCATTTTCTCCGCAAGCAGAGCCACGTGGAGAGCAACAACGTGGTGGTCTCCTTCATCGAGGCCATCGTGGAGTTCTGGCGCACCCTGGACAAGACCCGGCTCAAGGACCTGGTTCCCGAGGAAATCTATCCCGCCATCACCACGGAAGGCCCCCTGGTGGATGAAGTGCACACCATCATGAAAGCCATCTTCAGGCACCCGTCCGTCAACCACGTGAAGGACCTGCTGGAGCTTCCCGAAGAAGAGGCCCTGGAGATCATCAACGGGGTGGAGTCCGTCTCGGAAGGGGAGAAGCGCCGGGCGTTCCTGCTCATTCAGTTCTATCAGCTGCTCCATGAAAAATACGCCCTGAGCTTCAAGGACATCCATGTGCACCTGCAGCGGGCGGCGGGCATGGGCCTTCCCGACCCGGGCGAACTGGACCGGGCTCTTCACAGCGAGGACCCCATGACCAAGCTCACGGCCATCCTGGACTACCTGCTGGAGCTCAAGGAGGTCATCCTTCGCCCCTCGGAAATGCAGATCCTGGAAAACATCTACTACAAGCGCCACATCGCCGTGGACATTCCCTCCATGTACGGCACCTACAACGAACACAAGTTCGACGCCCTGGGCCTCACCTTCCGCCTGGAAAACCTGGCCAATGTGCTCTTCGAGGAGATCATCTACTCTTTCAACCTCAGTTTCATCACCCGGGCCACTTTCTTCCGCATCGCCAAGTTCCTGCCCCTCTTCAGCAAGGCCCTGGAGATCGACGGCATCACCTCCAACCGCCTTCAGCAGCAGGCGGAGCTTTTCCAGAAGGCCCTGGAAGTGCGGCGTTTTTCCCATTCCCAGTACATGGACATCTTCCGGGGTTTTTCCGAAGCCATCAAGCAGATCATTCAGTCCAACTACCATGCCGTCCATGAGGAAAATCTGGACCTCATCATACGGCAGCTGGGCAGGGAAAAACTCCTGAACAAGTATCGGCGGGAGCAGCAAAAGGAATCGGAGGCCGTCCGCGACCACAGGGTGTCCGAGTGTTTCCTGAGGGATCTCATCGCGGGCACCTTCGGCCTTCAGTACTTCGACCATTTCATCAGCAGCATCCTCACCACCCTGGCCACTCAGAAGGAGATGCTCAACGCCGACAAGCTGGACCTTCTCCTGAGCTACGACCCGGAAAAGACCGTCACGGCCATAGACAGGCCCAATCCCGTGGCCTACGACCTCATCCACATGGGAAGCAAGGGGTACACCCTGGCCAATCTCCACGCCATCGGGATCAAAACGCCCCCAGCCTTCGCCATCACCACCGAATATTTCCGATGCCAGACGGTGATCGACAGCCTTTCCCATTCGGGCCGCGACTTTCGGGACCGGGTCATGGAGCACATTCGCCAGCTGGAAAAAAAGACGGGGCGTGGATTCGGCTATCCCGGCAACACCCTGCTCCTTTCCGTGCGAAGCGGCGCCGCCGTTTCCATGCCGGGCATGATGAACACGTTCCTCAATGTGGGCATCAATGAAGAGGTGGTGGAGGGGCTCATCGAACAGACGGGGGAAAAGTGGTTCGCCTGGGACAACTTCCGCCGTTTCATTCAGTCCTGGGGCATGTCTTTCGGCATGCAGCGGGATGTGTTCGACGCCATCATGTACGGCCTCAAGAAGAAATACCACCGGGACGTGAAAAGGGAGTTCCACCCCGACGAAATCCGGGAAGTGGCCCTTCAGTACAAAAAGGCTCTCAGGGATCACAACGTGCGCTTTTCCGAATCCCCCGAAGAGCAGCTCTTCATCGCCATCCGCAAGGTGGTGGAATCCTGGTACGCCACCAAGGCCAGGACCTACCGGGACATCATGGGCATCTCGGAAAACTGGGGCACCGCCGTCACCATTCAGGCCATGGTCTTCGGAAACCTGGACCGGCAGTCGGGTGCGGGCGTCATGTTCACCCACAACCCGAAAACGGCCGAAGACGAAGTGGATCCCGTGGGAGACTTCACTCTGGGCAACCAGGGGGAGGACGTGGTGGGCGGCCTGGTGAGCACCATGCCCCTGTCGGAAAAGCAGCGGCTGGACGAGGAAGGGCGGGAAAACCATTCCCTGGAGTCCCTTTTTCCCCGGGTGTATCACCGCCTGGTGCACATCGCCAGGGAACTGACCTACGGGCAGCACTGGTCACCCCAGGAAGTGGAATTCACCTTTCAGGGCTCTGAAGAAGAAGGGGTCTATGTGCTCCAGGCGCGCAACATGGTGACGCGCGTGCGGCGCACCTATCCCGTGTTCAAGCCCACTCCGGCCCTGCAGGCTTCCTACGTGGGAAACGGCATCGGCGTGAGCGGCGGGGCCCTGTCGGGGCTGGTGGCTTTCGATCTGGACTCCATCGAGCGCATGCGCGTGGAGAACCCGGGAGAGGGCATCATTCTGCTCAGGTCCGACACGGTGCCCGATGACATTCACGAAATTTCCATCGCCGACGGGATTCTCACGGGCAAGGGAGGCGCCACCTCCCATGCGGCCATCGTGGCTCACCGGCTGGGAAAGACCTGCGTGGTGGGTTTTTCAAGAATGCGCGTTTATGAGGGCACTCAAACGTGCATGATCGTGGGGCTCGACCAGAAGGAGCACGAACTCTATTCGGGGGACCACATTTCCATCGACGGCCGCAGCGGGGCCGTTTACCTGGGCATCCACAACACGGAAAAAATCGACATGCTCGGCTGAAGGCGGGCTTCCTTCCCGGGAAAGGGGGCGCATTCAGGTCTTGCATTGGCTCCATAAATGACCTAGTTTTAAGGAAGATATTCTTTTGAATCCATTTCTCTGGTGGTTTGAACCGTCAATACGGCCCGCAATGACACAATGCCGGCTCCAAATTGAAAAGTTATTATTTCATCAACGAATCAATCGGGGGGGCTTATGAGTGAGCGCGATCAGATGGTGCCCATGAAACTGGGAATCAACGGTCTCGGACGCATTGCCAAACTGAGTGTGTGGCATCATGTGGAACGAAAATATTTTTCTGAACTGGTCATCAATATCGGCCGTGACGTGGGAAGCGGACTTCAGGACATCGCGAGCTTCATAGAAAGGGATTCCACCTATGGATCCCTGCACCACTACCTGTACGGCAGCCGGGCACAGGGGGTCATCGAAGACCTCAACGAAAAGGAAGGCACCATGAGGATCGACGGCGTCAAGGTGACCTGCCTTCGGGAGGCCCGGAACCCCGCCCGGATCGAATGGCGCAAGCACGGTGTGGAACTGGTGGTGGACGCCACGGGAGCCTTCCTGGACCCGACCCTCCCCTCCGAAAGCCCCAAGGGTTCCGTGCGGGGGCACATGGCTTCGGGGGCCAAAAAAGTGATCGTTTCCGCTCCCTTCAAAATCAAGGACAAGGGGAAGGAAATGCCCCCGGACGCCGTGACCACCGTCATGGGCATCAACGACGCGGACTACGATCCCAAAAGGCACGCGATCGTCTCCCACGCCTCCTGCACCACCACGTGCCTGTCCTACATGGTCAAGCCCCTCCTGGACTATTTCGGGGCGCAGCGCATCCTTTCCGCCTCCATGACCACCGTTCACGCGGCCACCAGCACGCAGCAGGTCCTGGACCGTTCACCGGGAAGCGGGGCCACGGACCTGCGGAAGAACCGTTCCGTCTTCAACAACATCATTCTCACCAGCACGGGGGCCGCCAAGGCCCTGAGCCTGGTCATTCCCGAAATGAAGCACATCGGGTTCATCGCCGAATCGGTGCGCGTTCCCGTGACCACGGGTTCGCTCATCATCCTGGTCATGATGATCCAGGATGAAAGCATGCGAAGCCCCATCAACCGGGAAAAGATCAACGACATCTACAAAAACGCCGTGTCCCACTATCCCGGCTACCTGGTTTACAGCGAGGCGCAGAACGTCTCTTCGGACATCATCGGCCTGCCCAGGGCGGCGGCCGTCATCGAAGGCCACGAAAACCACACCCGCACTTCCGCCGTGCGCATCGGCATGGAAACGGTGGCCAACGCCGTGGAATACCTCCGGTCTCTGGGAGAGGGGGCTTCGGGGGCCTCCTTTGACGTCACGCAGGTGAACGAACTGGTGAAGGGAACCCTGGAACCTTCCATGAAAGAGAAGGTCCTGGAAATTCCCGTCACCCAGGCGGTCATTTACGGCTGGTACGACAACGAACTGGGAAGCTACACCAACATGCTGGGCGACCGCACGGTGAGCATGGCCGAGATGTTCTGAGGATTTGCCACGGCTGCTCCGCGGAAGCCGAAACGATTGGACCCTTCCGGCTGAAGGGGGGCACGGCAATGTTCACAAGGGGGAATTCACCCCCAATCACGGGGAAGATGACCATGGGGGTCTTTGGAAGCAATTCCGGCAACTGTGCTCATTGGAGGACCACCCGGTCACCATTCCCTGAAACCCGCAAGCACAACCTTTGAGGAGGAAAACATGTCCACACGAGTAGCCATCAACGGATTCGGCCGCATCGGAAGAACCATTCTGAAGGCTTTCCTGGAGAGAAAAATTCCCTTGGAAGTGGTCGCAGTGAACGACCTGGCCTCTCCTGAGGACCTCGCTTACCTCCTGAAATACGACTCCGTTCACGGAACCTGGCCCCATGAAGTGAGCGCCGGAGAAGGGGAACTGATCATCGACGGAAAGCCCCTCAAGTGCCTCCAGGTGAAAGACCCGGCGGAAATGCCCTGGCGCGAGCTGAAAGTGGACATTGTCATCGAGAGCACGGGCCTTTTCACGGACAAGAACAGCAGCCAGAAGCACATCAACGCGGGGGCGCGGAAAGTCATTCTCTCGGCTCCGGGCAAGGGCGTGGACGCCACCTTCGTCATCGGGGTCAACGAAGGCGGTTACGACCCCAGAAAGCACCACATCATCTCCAACGCGTCGTGCACCACCAACTGCCTGGCCCCCATCGCCGCTTTGCTGCACGACCGGTTCGTGATCGAACACGGGCTCATGACCACCATTCACGCCTACACCCTGGACCAGCGCCTTCTGGACGCCCTTCACAAGGACAAGCGCCGGGCCAGGGCCGCGGCCCTTTCCATGATCCCCACCACCACGGGAGCGGCCAAGGCGGTGGCGGAGGTCATTCCCGAACTGAAGGGCAAGCTGGACGGGGTCGCCATCCGCATTCCCACGCCCAACGTGTCCCTGGTGGACCTGGTGGCCCGTGTGGGCCGGGACGTGACCGTGGAAGAAGTGAACAAGGTGATGCGGGAAGCGGCCGAAGGCCCCCTCAAAGGCGTCCTCGACTACGTGACCGAAGACCTGGTGTCCACCGACTTCAACCACTCCAGCTATTCGTCCAGCGTCGACTCCAAGCTCACCAACGTCATCGACGGCAGAATGGTCAAAATTTTCAGCTGGTACGACAACGAGTTCGGCTACTCCTGCCGGCTGGCCGATCTCACCCTCATGGTGGCCGAAACCCTGTAGGGCATCGCCCGCGCGCAGGTCTCCAATGTTGTTGATTCAGGCTTTCTCACGCTCCATGAAAGCCCCTTCACGTCATCCCCCCTCAATGGGGGATGACAGGATTAACGCAGCTAAGTCCCCCTCAAGGGGGGATTACAAGGTTAATGCCTTAAGTCCCCCTCACGGGGGATTCCAGGGTTAACGCAGTCAAGTCCCCCTTTGAAGGGGGATTGAGGGGGATGTGCTCTTTTATGACCAAAACCCGATGCAAGACACCCCCCCTGCCCCCCTCAAGGGGGGATTACAAG
>Ga0207421_10005227_pt1 | contig 14639 bp, 11 predicted proteins | sample SodLakKL_010_SED_4_FD_187542 | JGI IMG/M metagenome (GOLD analysis project Ga0207421, IMG submission 187542) | Alkaline sediment microbial communities from Lake Tanatar, Kulunda Steppe, Russia - 8KL_010_SED (SPAdes) (version 2) | ecosystem: Environmental > Aquatic > Non-marine Saline and...
AAGAGGCAGTTGCAGTGCCGGCTCCGGTCGAGGCGGCACTGAGACCATGTGCCGACCCGCTTAAGACCTTGTCTTCGCCGGCTATGGCAACCACTCACTTTATACCGATGTCGCCGACCACACCACCGTTTTTAGCCTTTATATAGGCTGAGTAGTTACGAAAAAAAAGTATTAACTTTAAGCAACCTTCTTCATATTTTTTATCAAATAACAGGGGGAAAAACAATTGTTATTTGTTTGGTCCTTATATAGATCAAATCACCTGGTTGACTACCTTTAGCTTATAAATTTCTTCCTTGGTCATATGATACTATTCCTTTTTCAGGGTGACAATATCGCAAAATAACTACACAACCATGCAACTTGTTGACAAGTTCTATCTCCTCTTTTATAATGAAATCGTTTGAAAAAAGTAATATACGGATTTGTAAGGCACTCGTTGGGTGAGGCTCCTAAATGAACATAGGCTACTGCCCAGAAACGTCCAGAGACGCCAATGGGTAAAACAGGCACGATCGGATTAAGGTCTGCCTAAAGTAGCTGATTCAAGTGGAATCTACGTCATTTAGTGCCAAATCCAGGACGAGGAGCGCCAGTAATGGGCTTTGTACTCTTTATTTTGCCTAAAAAGGTGGCTCCTCTAGAGCCGCTTTTTTTGTAGCATGGTTTCTATCTTACTTATTTCTACATACTTACTGGTAGGGGGGTGATACCTGTGGACGATATATCCGACAGTTTACAGGTTGTCGCTATTAACTACTCATATTTAAGGCTTACAAATTTACCAGCCGAGGTACACGGGTATCCCCGGTACATTTTCCCGATTGGTAATCCTGGAGTTTTACAAAGGAGGTTTTTAAAATGCTTCACCTGGGAGAAATAAGGAATCACCTGGAAAATAAAAATATGGAAACTTTAAAACATAAACTCAATGAAAGCGACACTATAGAAATAACCGACTTGATTGAAGAGTTGCCGCCAGAGGAAGGCCCTGTAGTCTTCCGTCTTCTTAACAAGGAAAAAGCTCTGGAGGTATTTGAGCAACTGGAAGTAGAAGTTCAACAAAAACTCCTCTCCTCTTTTAAAGAAGAAAGAGCAATAGAGCTTATTCATGGGATGGAACCCGACGACCGGGTGCGTTTGCTGGATGAACTCCCCGCCAGGGTAACCAAAAAACTGGTAGGTTCTCTTTCGTATCATGAAAGGCAAAAAACCAACGAACTAATGGGGTATCCTCCCCGCACCGCCGGGCGCACCATGACACCGGAATACGTAAGGGTTAGAGGGGAATTAACAGTTAAGGAAGCCCTGGACACAGTACGCCGCAACGGGGAAGAAAAAGAAACTATTTATACCCTATACGTCACTGATTCCACCCGGAAACTGGAAGGCGTGATCTCCTTGAAAGACCTGATCATGGCATCACCTGATCAAAAAGTAGAGGAGATAATGAACAGCCAGGTGGTCAGTGTAAGCACGGACACGGACCAGGAAGAAGTTGCCCGGTTGCTCCAGGAACGCGATATGCTGGCAGTGCCGGTAGTGGATCGGGAAAACCGGCTGGTAGGAATTATTACCGTAGACGATGCCATGGACATACTGGACGAGGAAGTTACCGACGACATCTTCGATAAAGCCGGCCTGGCATCACTGGCAGGAAAGGAATCAGGCCGGAGTTTGCGTTTAATAAGCGGTTCTCCCTTGATGGTAATGGGAGTAAGGCTGCCTTTCCTGGTTATTACTCTTATAGGGGGGCTGCTGGCTGGTTTTGTTATTGATTCTTATGAAGAAACCCTTGAGACTATAACCGCTCTGGCTGTTTTTATCCCGGTGATCATGGATATGGGAGGCAACGTGGGCACTCAGTCCTCTACCATTTTTACCCGTGCTTATGTGCTGGGCCATATTAACATTAAGCGCTTTTTTAACCACTGGCTCCGGGAAATAGCAATTGGAGTGGGCATAGGTATTATTATGGGAATAGCTACCGGTGTCATTGCAGCTCTATGGCAACAAAGTATAGAGCTGGGGGTTACCGTCGGGTTGTCCCTGGGAATAACCGTAACCCTGGCTACCACGTTGGGGTTCCTGGTACCGTTTGTCCTGGTAAGATTGGGGTTTGACCAGGCTGCAGGAGCCGATCCTTTCATTACCACTATTAAAGATATTTCCAGCCTGTCGATTTACTTCTACCTGGTCACTGTTTTCATGGGGCATTTGCTATAAAGCAGGCCAATTTAGCTTCGCTGCCTGCCCCATAAATCTAATGTCGGAGAGCAGAGGCCAGAAGTCGAAAAATAATACCAGCTGTCCAGGGTAGCCCGCGCATCAATCAAAAACCCTGGCTATATTTTTGCTTCTGACGGCGTCCGGCACTCCACCAGCAACACGTGGAAAAAACACTTTTCCATGAAAGATGGAATGCCGGGCAGAAGCCTGGGGTGCTCACTAAATACTGCCCTGGTGAGCAGGACACTTAAATTGGTTATAACATATTTATCATATTTAATTAGCCCCGCTCGCCCTTAAATTGACAGGGGAAATATTTAATGTTACTGTTTTATCAGTTATAAAAAAATATTGAATATGTGTAAGTTACAAGGGAATTATATTATTTAATGCACTATGCCCAAATAATCATGGTTATAGCTTTTCCCTTAAAGCTTTGAAAGGAGTTGTCATGAAGGCAACAATTAAAGAACAGCAGATTCCCCAAACTTCCATAAGACAGGTGGAAGATCGGGAATATGAACGAATACTTTTTAAAACTCATTGCATAGAACCGGGAGAAGATATTGCCCAGGTGGTAAAAAAATATACCGGCCCCCACCTGAGGCCGGGTGATATTATTTTTGTCAGCGATAAAGCCGTGGCTATCTCGCAAAATCGTTCCATACTACAAGATACTATTAAACCCGGTTTATTGGCCCGCTTTTTATCCCGTTTTGTATATCGCTCCCCTCACGGGATAGGTCTGCGGGTGCCGGAAAGAATGGAGATGGCTTTGCGGATGGCCGGAACCTGGAAGATATTGTTTGCCGCCCTGGCTGCGTTTATCGGAAAGTTGCTGGGGAAAAAAGGCGTATTTTACGATATAATGGGGCATGGTATTCGAGGAATCGACGGGCATCCAGGAGACAAACCGCCCTATTACCCTTGCGTCATCCTCCCTGCAGAGCAACCCGATCAGGTCTCCCGGCACATAGCAGAAGTAAATGGATGTGATGCTATCGTGGCCGATGTTAACGATCTGGAAGGCTATATTACCGGAATTTCATCGGAGAAGATCAAAACCCTTAACTTTCGGGAAATTTTAAGGGACAACCCCATGGGGCAGGATGACGGTATGACGCCCCTGGGAATTATAAGACCAGGAGTAGAGAATGAAGGTGCCCGAACCGGTAGCCACTAATTTAAAGACAGATAAAAAAACACTGAGAATAACAGGGACGAACTGAATGGTTCGTCCTTTTTATTTAATTAGTCAGGACCCTGGACCAGTTTCCTTAAAAATTGCGAAGTATTGAAATAAATAATGGTAACTGCTCAGAAGGCTAATACGCCAGCCACAGGGGACGGTTCCTTCGCTTTCCCTTCGGTCCCTTAGTAAAAAAAAGCCCGGGGCTACCATTCGTGCTTAAAAAAGTTGGCTTCTTGTTTATAAGGGTAAGTCAATGCTTCAAGTTGCTTCATTTTTTCCCGGGAAAAGGGGGTAAAATCACGGGCAATTGAAATGTTTTCTTCAAGCTCAGCTACACTGGAGATACCTGTAATGACCGTGCTCACCGGCTGACTGAGAGCATACCCCATAGCCTGTTCCATGGAAGTTATCCCGTCTTCCCGGAAAAGACGACCATAAGATACTACTTTCATTCCCATGATTCCCATCTTTTTCTGTATAGCCAGAGGAAGAACGCCTTTTATCAGGGAATCCTCGTGGATATCCCCGCAGTTTACGGTCATGAGGATGCAGTCAAAATGATACTCCTGTAAAGCTCTCTTTAGCAGGGAAGCGCTCTTATGGCCGGTTATTCCAGTGAACTTTATGTCTCCACTGGATTTTAGCTCTTCCAGAGCTTTTAAGGCGCCGTCATCAGCCAGTACTTGTTTTAAATCTTCTTCGGAATGTATACCGTGTAATTGATACAGATCCAAATAATCCGTCTGTAATCTTTCCAGGCTACCCTCAAAAAGACGCATGGTTCCGTCATAAGAACGTTCCAATGTCTTGCTGGCCAGATATGCTTCATGACGTCTATGGGCCATCACCCGGCCTATATTATTTTCGCTGTATCCGTAAGAAGGAGCCGTATCAATATAATTAATGCCCAGGTCCAGAGCACGGTTTATCAATTCTTCTGCTTCTTCCCGTCTCTCTTCCCGGGCCACGGTAATAGCCCCTCCCAACCCCAGGGTGCTGACGGTAAGACCGGTTTTCCCCAGGTGTCGCCTTGGAATCAGGTGATCTTCTTGTAGTGATTTTTGTCGGTAATTTTTCTTTTCAGGTGGAATTTTGTGCTCCGGCTTTTTAAAATCCCCGGCTTCTCCTTCTTGATCCTCCTTTTGCCGGGTAAATATTTTATTACATACTGCAGCCAGGCAGGCCGCAAAACCGCCAAGCATACCCCACTTAATAAATTGGCGCCGGGTAAATCTGGAGGGCATGGGTAAACCTCCCGTTATTAGTGTATTTCTGTGGCTATTTTAAAACATCCAGTGGTGAATTTCTACCCTGATTAACTACTTGAAGCAGTCGAGTTCAAGAAAAACATGGCCTTGGGGATGTAGGAAAAATTTAGACAAGGTCCGCATTACCCCAAAAGTTGCTGTAGTCCCTTCAATGAAACTGCAAAGCCCGATCTTATAGATGGCAGGTTTTGCCTGAATAAACCAGCCATGAAGCTTACGCTTCTAATAAAAAAAGAGGACTGCCTCAACTATACTCTGAGCCAGTCCTCTTTTCGTCTGTCCAGGTTTCCCGGAGGTTACTTAACCGTTTGGCAGTGCTCCACAGCATTAAACTTACCCTTGCCCCGGGTAAATCCTTTCTGATGAAGGAAAGGGGTCCCCGAATGGTTTTCATCGGGACATGGCCACTGCAAGCCGTAGCCTTCCTTGAGCCGGTCATAATTTATTCCTGCATAGTCGCTCTGGAAGGAAGTAATTTCTTTAAATATATCCTCTGCAGAAGTGTAATTCCACTGGTATCCCAGCCGTGCAGACAGGTCCTGCAGGATCTGCCATCCTTCCCTTGCTTCTCCGGGAGGGGATAGAGCCGGCCGACTTAGTTGAATCCGGCGTTCAGTGTTGGTGTAAGTGCCTTCTTGCTCGGCAAAAGCAGCTGCCGGCAGCACTACGTCAGCGTACTGGGCCATCTCAGAAAGCATGCAGTCCTGTACTACCAAAAAGTCAAGCTTCTCAAGGGCTTCTTCTACCTTGTCCAGGTGAGGCTCACTCAGAAGCGGGTTATCGCCCATTACAAACATGGCCTTTAACTTTCCTTCAGATGCTGCCTGAAGCATCTCTTCCAGGTTCATTCCCGGGTTAGTATTAAGTTCCACTTTCCAGGAGCCACCAAACTTTTTCCTGGCACCCGCATCATATAAGCTCTGGTAACCAGGGAGCAGATAAGGTAGTACCCCCATATCACTGGCCCCTTGCTCGTTATTTTCTCCCCGCAGGGGGTTAACTCCCGTAGATGCTTTGCCCACGTTGCCAGTTGCCATAGCCAGGTTAGCCAGAAGCTTCACCTGGTCTACCTCCGGCGAAATGCTCTCCTCCTCCCGGTCATAGAGAATAGCAGCTTTTTCCACGGCAGCATACAGGCGGGCGGCTTCCCTTAAATTTTTCTCGGAAATACCGGTTAACTCTCCCACGTATGCAGGATGGTAACTCTCCACATTTGATTTTAGCTCTTCAAAACCTTCGGTTCTTTGCTTTATAAAGTCCTGGTCAACCAGGTCCTCTTTTATGATCAGGTGAAGGAGACCGTTCAAAACAGCCACTTCATGTCCTGGTTTTACCTGTAAGAAAACATCAGCCTCCAAAGCTAACCGGGTCTCCCGAGAGCTAATTACCACCAGTTGAGCCCCCTGATTTTTGGCTTCCTGTACCCGGTAACTTGCTACGCGGTGTGTTTCGGCAATGTCAGGCCCCATAACCAGGACCGTGTCGGCACCTGTAATCTCTTCTAAGGAGTTGGTCATGGCATTACTTCCAAAAGCCTCTTTCAAACCGGCCATGGCTTTATAGTCATAAAGACGGGCCCGGTGGTCTACATTATGGGTGCCCAAGGCACGTATTAGCTTCTGGAAAAGATAGTTTTCTTCGTTGGTAACTTTAGCTGAACCCAGGCCAGCCAAAGCATCGGGGCCATACTTTTCTGCAGTCTTAGACAGGCGGCTGGCCACCATTTGCATGGCTTCTTCCCAGGTAGTTTCCACGAAAACCCCTTCTTTTTTAATCATGGGACTGGTAATCCGCATGGGGCTGTGCAAATATTCCCATTCAAATTTGCCTTTGCCGCACAGGTGACCCCGGTTTACCGGGCTTTCTTTTACGGCACTGACATCAATCACCCGGTTATTATTAACCTGCAGGTTAAGGCTGCAACCTACCCCGCAATAAGAGCAAATCACTTCTTTTGCTTCCAGTTGCCAGGGTCTTCCCTTCCCGATAGAATTCTTCGGCAACAAAGCTCCTACCGGGCATGATTCTACGCACAACCCGCAAAAGTTACAGGGAGAGTCTTCCAGGGGGTCGTTAAAAGCAGGACCTACGTTAGAACTAAATCCGCGGTTCATAAAATCTATGGCAGCCACTCCGTTTATCTCTTCGCATGTGCGAACGCATACCCCACAAAGTAAACATTTGTTCATGTCCCTTGCTATATACGGGTTGGTATCGTCCAGGTCAAATTCCTTGGTTTCTCCTTCCATTTCCGGACTGTCTATCCCGTATCGGTAACACAAATCCTGAAGGGTACAATTCCCTGTCTTCTGACAGGTGATGCAATCCAGTGGATGGTTGGCCAGTATCATGCGCAAAATATTCTTACGAGCTTTAACAACCCTTTCAGTCTCGGTGTGTACCACCATACCGTCACCCACTGGTGCGCTGCACGAAGCTACCAGCGCCCGGGCTTTTTCTACCTCTACTACGCAAATCCGGCAAGCACCTACTTTGGTAAGTTCGGGATCGTAGCAAAAGGTAGGTATATAGGCGCCGATTTGCTGTGCCGCCTCGTAGATGGTACTTCCCTTGGGAACCTTGATTTCGCGGCCATCAATGGTAATACTAACCTCTGACATCGGCTTCCCTCCCTACCCTGGTTATTTTAATGGCATCCTGGCGACATTTCTCTACACAACTGCCGCACTTGGTGCACAGTTCCTGGTCAATAGAATGGGGTTCCTTCTTTTCGCCGCTGATGGCGTCTACTGCACAAACCCTGGTACAGGCCCGACAGCCGTTACATGCTTCCTGGTCAATGGTGTACGTGAACAGGTCTTTACAGATACCGCTGCGGCAAAAGCCTTCCAGGATATGCTCCTCGTATTCATGCCTGAAGTAACGCATGGTAGTCAACACGGGGTTGGGGCAGGTCTGTCCCAAACCACACAAGGCGCTATCTTTAATAGTGGTAGCCAGATCTTCCAGGGTTTCCAGGTCTTTTTCTTCGCCTTGCCCTTCTGTTATTCTGTCCAGGATTTCCAGCATGCGTTTGGTGCCTTCTCGACAAGGGGTACACTTACCACAAGATTCATTTTGGGTAAAGGATAAGAAGAACCGCGCCAGATCTACCATGCAAGTAAATTCGTCGGTAACAATCATACCCCCAGAGCCCATAATAGCTCCTGCCTGGGTAAGAGAATCATAGTCTACGGGGAGATCCAGCTTATCTTCAGGCAGGCATCCTCCTGAAGGGCCGCCTATCTGTACCGCTTTGAAGGGACGATTTTTTTGAATGCCTCCGCCTACATCGTAAACAATTTCCCTGATGGTAATCCCCATAGGGACTTCCACCAGTCCGGTATTATTAACCTTGCCGGCCAGGGCAAACACTTTGGTGCCTTTACTGTTTTCGGTACCTATTTTGCCATACTCTTCTGCGCCCAGGCGAAGCACCAGGGGAACGTTGGCAAAAGTCTCCACGTTATTGATACAGGTGGGCAAATCCCACAGGCCTTTTTGTGCCGGGAAAGGGGGACGAGGACGGGGCACTCCACGTTTACCTTCAATGGAAGCCAGAAGTGCGGTTTCTTCTCCGCATACAAAGGCCCCCGCACCTTCCTTGATATTGAGCTTAAAGTTATACCCGGACCCCAGAATATTTTCACCCAGGAGGCCATATTCTTCCGCTCGAGCCATGGCTATTTCCAAACGTTTGATAGCCAGGGGATATTCAGCACGGCAGTAAATATATCCTTCATCACTGCCAATGGCCAGGCCGGCTATTAACATGCCTTCAATAATAGCATGGGGATCACCTTCCAGGATACTGCGGTCCATAAACGCACCGGGATCTCCTTCGTCGGCGTTACAAACAATATACTTCTTTTCTCCCGGTGCCTGCAGGGTGAACTTCCATTTTAACCCTGCAGGGAAGCCAGCACCCCCACGCCCTCTTAGTCCTGCAGTTTTTACTTCTTCTACGATTTCTTCGGATTTCATCTTTAAAGCCCGGTTTAACGCACGATACCCCCCGCGCATGATGTACTCATCAATGCTTTCGGGATTAATCTTTCCGCTGTTTCTCAACACGTTAAATTGCTGTTTGCTGTAAAATGGTATTTCATCATAAAACCTGGAGACTTCTTTAGTTTTGGGATCTTTAAACAGGTGCTTTTCTACAATTTCTCCATTAATAAAATGTTGTTCCACTATATTGGGAATATCCTCCGGACTCAACCGGCAGTAGAACACTTCGTCGGGATAAACCACAATAATAGGGCCTACTTCACAGAAGCCGGGACATCCCGACATTACAATCCGGTACTTATCTTTTATGCCTCGGTCGGCCAGCTCTTTTTCCAGTACTTCAGTAACTTTCTTTGAGCCTGAAGAAAGGCAGCCGGTAGCTCCGCAGACTAACAGGTGCTTTTCAAACAAAATCTTTTCCCTCCCCTACCTGTTGATTAATGAATTACAAACTTTGCATCCACAGCCACCCTGTCCATGACAGCTTTTCTTTTCTTTTTGCATTCTTCGCTTTCATGGCACAAGGGCCCTTCCACACAGCACTCTACAAACTGGCTGCAAGGGTTATCCCCGGTATGAGTGCATTCACTGCAACATGGATCCAAAAACCTCTCCACGGTCTCACCTCCGCTACTCTTTGGTTACCGATAATAAATTTAAATTTACCTTACCCCCGTCAACCTTTTCTTTAATAATTTATTCGTAACTTTCCATTATTTCTTTAATACGATCGGGAGTAAGACGTCCATGGGGATCGTCGTTGATCATCATCACCGGAGCAAGAGCACATGCGCCTATGCAGGCGACTTCCTCCAGGGTGAACCTGAGATCCTCGGTAGTTTCTCCCGTGCCAATACCCAGGATTTCAGAAATTCTGTCCGAAATTTTGCTGGCCCCCTGGATATGACAGGCAGTCCCCTTGCAGACCCGAATAATGTTGCGCCCCCTGGGAGCAAGGTGAAATTGGGCGTAAAAGGTAGCCACACCGTACATCTTACTAATGGGAATTCTAAGCTTCCGGGCGGCCTTTTCCATGGCAGGACGCGGGAGGTAACCATACTCTTCCTGCAACTTCTGTAAAATTGGAATCATAACCCCTGATTTACCTAAATACGGTTCCACGATTTCGTCTACTTTTTCCAGGTCAATCTCTGGCAAAGAGGTCGCTGCCTCACCCATAAAAACTGAACCTCCTTTTTTTTCTGTATATTCTCATTTTTGTTAAAATAATAACAAGGCGGCACCTTAAGGTACCATATTTAAATATTCTCTTTAATATGTTTATAATCCTTCTATTTTCTTGAGGCACTTAAAGGAAAATATGAAATAAGGCGTTTTTCGGAAAAAAATATTTATTCTTAATTTTACATGGAGGCAGTTTAAAGTAAATTTTTAGACTCCGGACTGGTTTACTATCAGGGCAGGATTAAAGTCCAGTCCATCCGCTGCCACCAACCGGTACTCTATACCATCCATTTCACCTTCAAAAGCCTGCTCCAGGGCGGCACCGTGCAAATGTCCATACAGGCATTTCTTTACCCCGTATTCCTTCAATAACCTGGTGAATTCAGAAGGATCCTGATTGGCGTTAAAAGGGGGGTAGTGCAGGGCTACTAAAAGAGTTCTGCCCCCATTATTATACGCACTTTTCAAAGATAATTCTAGCCGGATCACTTCCCTCAAGTAGATCTTGTGGTCTTCATTTTCATCGAAGCGTGGTTCACCAGGACAAATCCACCCCCGGGTACCACACACGCTCCATGCTCCCCAGTTAAAATGATCGTTTTGCAAAGCAAAAATTCCAGGAGGAAGGTTTTGGCGTACTTTACTTATGGAGGACCACCAGTAATCATGATTTCCTTTAATAATTAGCTTGGTCCCCGGCAATGATGCCAGCCACTCCAGGTCTGCCCTTGCTTCTAATAGTGACATGCCCCAGGATATATCCCCGGGAATGACCACCAGATCTTCCGGTTTAATTTTGTTTTCCCAGGCTATTTTAATTTTTACAGGATGCTCACTCCACCTTTCCCCAAAAACTTCCATGGGTTTATCAGTACTGAAAGACAGGTGGAGATCAGCTATACTCCAGATATTCATAAAATTCTCCTTATCTTTATTTAAATGGGCACCCACTTAAGACCGAAGGCTGAGAATAGTAACATTTAATTTTAGAACATTATTTTTGCCGTTTGCAATTTTTCCATAAAATGATATAATATCATAAAACTGAACACTTTTTAGGAGGGTATAGTCATTGTCCAAGAAACCTGCCAGATCCCGTCGTTACTTGCGCAGCCGTATAACCCGCAAGCTAATTTTAGACACTGCTCAGGAGGTTTTTCTTCAAAAAGGATATGCAAAAACTACCATAACCAGGATCAGCGAACAGGCCGGTGTAGGGTACGGAACCGTATACAGCCACTTTAAAGGTAAAGACGATCTCCTTAACAAAATCGTAGACCATGTAATGGAAGGGTTCCTTTCTCTGCTAAGACAAAATTATTATATTGAAAAACAGCAAGATCTTTATTTGATCTTTCAAAAACAAATTGATTCAGTTTTTGCACTGGCTACCGAACACCGACCTATGTTAAAAGTGCTGAAAGAAGCCCTGGGACAATCCGACCCCATACTTGAACATTGGAACCAGGTTCTAAATGAATTCGTAAACGGAGCTACCCAGATTATCAACATTGCCCGGAAAAAAGATTTGATCAGGCCGTTAAACACCAGAATCACAGCCAAGGCCCTTATATTAATGGTGGAAAGCTTTTTCTGGGAAGTGGTCCACGAAGAAGAACTGGAACTGGAGTTACTAACAGAAACAGTAAACGGTCTCTTCTTGGAAGGGTTGGTAAACCACGAAGATGCTACCGTAACTTCTCCCGGAGAAAAGTAAGTATCCAGTAACTTTATGTTTTAAGTTAAACATAATCGATGAGGAGGTTAGTTATCTCTTGTATTTTCTAGCTAAAAGTCCCTATCCAAGTTTTTCGGCATATTTCAAAATATACCGGCAAAGGCAGTTTCTTTAATAAGCTCGGGCCAGGTAAACCTTGCAGGATGCCTTTTCTCCACAGTAAATACAGCTTCCTTCTTCTTCCGGTTCCCAGGAATAAATACAGCGGATGGTAGCCCTGGTATCATCCTTGATGCTCTCCTCGCACGATTGCTTTCCGCACCAGTGGGTGGTGACCAGCCCCCTTTTCTCTTCCATATGTTTTGTAAATTCCTGGTAGCTCTCCAGGTTAACGGTATTCTCTTCTTTAAACGCAAGAGCCGCCTGGTAAAGTCCTGATTGTATCTCTTCCAGTAGTTCAGGCAACCGCTTTTTTAACATAGAAAAAGATATTTCTTCTTTTTCCCCACTATCCCGGCGCACCGCCACTACCTGGTTTTTTTCCAGATCTCTTGGCCCCAGTTCCAGTCTCAGTGGGACCCCCTTCATCTCCCACTCATTGAATTTCCACCCCGGGGAGTGGCCTTCCCGGTCATCAAGTTTTATACGAACAAGGTCTTTTAATTCGTAGCTTAATTCTTCAACTTTTTGCAATACTTCTTCTCTGGCTTTTTTGGAAAGAATGGGGACTAAAACTGCATGAACAGGAGCTACCCGCGGTGGAATAACCAGACCCCGATCATCACCGTGTACCATGATAAGGGCGCCGATCAGCCGGGTGGAAACTCCCCAGGAAGTCTGCCACACGTACTTGAGCTCATCATCCTGGTCCAAATAAGTTATGTCGAAAACCCGGGCAAAGTGCTGCCCCAGGTTATGAGAAGTACCTGACTGCAGGGCTCTTCCATCGCTCATGAGTGCCTCTACCGTATAAGTACGCAACGCCCCAGCGAACTTTTCTCTTTCAGATTTCTGGCCGGTAATTACCGGGACAGCCAGCTCGGTTTCAATAAAATCCCGGTAGACTTCCAGCATCTTTAATGCTTCTTCTTCTGCCTCTTCTTCGGTGCGGTGACAGGTGTGTCCCTCCTGCCACAAAAACTCGGAAGTGCGCAGAAATGGCCGGGTAGATTTTTCCCATCGAACCACGTTGGCCCACTGGTTTACCAGCATGGGAAGATCCCTCCAGGACTGAATCCAGCGGGAATACATACTGCATATGATTGCTTCCGAAGTAGGCCTGACTACCAGGGGTTCAGCCAGCTCTTCCTGTCCGCCACGAGTGACCCATGCTACTTCCGGGGCAAAACCCTCTACATGTTCAGCCTCTTTTTGAAGTAATCCCTGGGGAATAAACATGGGAAAGTAAGCGTTTTGATGCCCCGTTTCCTTAATACGGCGGTCCAACAACGCCTGCATGTTCTCCCAGATGGTATAACCATAAGGCCTGATCACCATACAACCTTTAACGGGAGCATAGTCCATCATTTCAGCTTTCAGGATAACATCTACGTACCACTGGGCGTAATCCTCCGACCTGGGAGTAATCTCTTTAACAAATTCTTTTTCTTGTTTACCCTTCATGGTCCTAACTCCTTTTTAATTACTTTATCCTCGGCGGAATAGATTAGATACCGCCGTTTTACCAGTATTCCAAACAAGACCCCCCAGTTTCTTTTCCAGGGTTTCCTGTAAAGCTTCTAATACCCGGTCAAGTTCCTGGTAAGTTACATTCAAAGGGGGCTCCAACCTGATAACGTTAGGGTTATTTAATGTATAGGCAGTTATAATACCGTGCCGATTAAGCAATTCACCTGCAGTGATGGCACCCAGGTATTCCTGGCCCAGCTTGTTCACCAGGCCACCAGAAATTTTCTGCAGGGCTCCCTGGCTGATCGGTGAAAATTCCATCCCAATCAAGAGCCCTCTTCCTCTAACTTCTTTAACCAGTTGACTGCGGGAGGCAATTTGGTTTAAACACTCCATCAGGTAATGCCCCTTTTCCCGGGCCTGTCCCGGCAGGTCCTCTTCTACCGCTGTGTTCAGTGAAGCAATCCCTGCCGCCATGCCCCAGGTATTACCCCCGTAAGTAGAAGTATGCAGAAGGCATTTTTCCATTCCCCCAAAAGCAGCATTCCAGGTTTGCTGGGTAGTTATAAATGCTCCTACTGGCATAACTCCTCCTCCCAAAAATTTAGAAAGGCACATGACATCAGGCTCCACGCCTTCTGCATCGCAGGCAAACATATGTCCAGTTCTGCCAAAACCAGATTGAATTTCATCAGCAATCAACAAGGTGCCGTACTTTTCACATAACTCCCGGGCCCGGGAAAGGTATCCCTCAGGAGGGATGATAATCCCTCCCTCCCCCTGGATAGGCTCCAGCAGGAAGGCTGCCGTATCTTCACCCCGTATAGCCTCTTCCAGGGCGGCAATATCTCCATATGGTATTTCTCGAGTTTCCGGTAAAAGAGGTTCAAAGGGTTCCCGGTATTTTTTTCTACCACTAACTGAAAGAGCTCCAAAAGTTTTGCCGTGGAAACCTCCCTCACAGTAAACCAGTTTTTTGCGACCGGTTGCTGCTCGGGCCAGTTTTAATGCTCCTTCTATGGCTTCTGCCCCACTATTAGCAAAAAAAGTGTTCTGCAGCTCACCCGGGGTCACCTGGGCCAGGTTTTGCCCCAGGACCGAAGCAAGCTTGCTCAAAGAAGCCTGGAGTAAAACAGGAGAACCTTTTACCCGTTCAATAGCTGCCAATACCCCGGGATGATTATGCCCCAGGTTCAAAGAACCGTAACCTCCCAGAAAATCCAGGTACTCATGGTCATCCTCATCCCAAACACGTGTTCCTTCTGCTTTGACAAAGTGCTTGTCAAAATCAAGCATAGACATCATGTTCGCCAGGCCGGGATTAACATACTGTTTGTAATTTTCCCGGATTTCTTTACGGGACATCTTTATACCGTCTTCAAGGCTTTGTAAGTTTCTCAAATGTTACCACCTGCCTTACCAAATAGAAAATTTTAGGCTTTCTACC
>Ga0207421_10005228_pt1 | contig 14636 bp, 8 predicted proteins | sample SodLakKL_010_SED_4_FD_187542 | JGI IMG/M metagenome (GOLD analysis project Ga0207421, IMG submission 187542) | Alkaline sediment microbial communities from Lake Tanatar, Kulunda Steppe, Russia - 8KL_010_SED (SPAdes) (version 2) | ecosystem: Environmental > Aquatic > Non-marine Saline and...
CGTTTCATTGCCGCGCCATACCGTATAGTACTTCTTTTTTGCCATTGGAATTGTCCGTTATGCACCACGGCGTTTTTCTCAGCAGGCAAGTAGCCCGTGTCGGAAACTTCGTCTGGTGCCTCATTGAATCTGGCGTTTCTCTCGTTTGCCGCCTTTGGGCGTTTAGAACTGCCAGGCGACAGCACATTTGCCCGGATTTTCACCATTGGTCGTTTAATATAGCCAGGCAGCATCACACTTACCCCTGGTTTTGTCCCCGGGATGATGCCAGTTGGTTTTTGTGGCTGCCAGGCGGAGCTCCTTTTTATTGCGGAGTGTTTCCGTGGGTATGACCTCGCCGGGTGCCCGTAGCCTTTCCCTGGGGCTGCAAATGGAGCCCGCATTCCGTTTTCTTCATCCCGTGCCACCGGGCTTCGCGTTCGTCCTCCCCACCATTGACAGGCCGCGTGCATGGTTCGCAACCAATGCTTTTGTAGCCTTTGGCCTCCAGTGGATGGAGTGGCAGTCCATGCTGTTCGATATAGGCCTCCACCTCACCGGTAGTCCAGCTCAGCAAGGGATGGTAGCGGATGGTGCCCTGTGGCATGGTTTCTTCCTCCCGGAATCCTTCTCTGTAATTGCTCTGATGGGCCCGGATGCCGTTTATCCAGACATCATACTGCTCAAACAAGGCCTCCACAGGCTGCACCTTGTTCAGGTAACAACAATAGTCGGGGTCATATGTAAACATCAGGTTGCCCTGGGCATTGGTCTGCATGCTTTTGGGCACGTGCGGAAGCAGGTTGATCACTTGCAGGCCAAGCAGGCCGGCGACAAAGTCTTTGTATTGGATGGTCTCGGCAAAATGAAAGCCGGTGTTGATAAAATAGATGGGAATGTTTTTGTCGATGCGGCTTATGATGTGCAGGAGTACCACACTCCTGGTCTGAAAGCTGCTGGTGGCAAACAGCCTCCGGCCCTCCGACTGGTAATTGTTGATCTTTTCTTTGATGCGGTCTATGTCCATAAAGAGGCCCAAAACAACACTTACAAATGTAAGGAAAATACTTCACTCCCTGCTAACCCCAAGCCCACTCTCAACCTTCAACCTCAACCTCAATCTTAACCTCAACCTCAGCCTCAACCTTAACCTCAATCTTAACCTCAATCTTAACCTCAATCTTAACCTCAATCTTAACTTTAACCTCAACCATCTCTATCAACACCTTGGTTGCGGTGCATTTTTGCTATCTTTGCGAAAAAGGCGTATCCTCATGGCTTCAGTAACTTCCGGTGATCATATTGTGCCTTTGGCAGAATGGCTCCCATTGCATAAAGGCTTGCTGATCGTAGCCGGTCCATGCAGTGTAGAGAGTCAGCAACAACTTGCTGCAACTGCCCGTCAGCTGGCAGACACAGGCATGGTTTCAGTATTGCGTGCAGGCGTCTGGAAGCCCCGTTCACAGCCTGGCCATTTCGAAGGCCGCGGTGATGAGTCCCTGCCCTGGCTGCGAGATATCAAGGCAGAAACCGGTCTGCCCGTAGCCGTGGAAGTGGCACGACCCAACCATGCCGAACGATGCCTTGCGCACGATGTGGACATGATATGGCTGGGTGCCCGCACCACCGTAAACCCCTTTATGGTCCAGGAGATCGCCCGTGTGATCTCCGGTACTGACATGCCGGTGATGATTAAAAACCCGGTATGCCCCGACCTGCGACTCTGGATTGGTGCCATTGAAAGGATGATGCTGGCTGGTGCGCGAAAAATTATCGCCATCCACAGGGGATTCCAGACTGGCCGCACATCCATATACCGGAATGACCCCATGTGGGATATTCCGGTCGCATTGAAACAAAAAATGCCAGAACTCCCGGTGATCTGCGACCCCAGCCATATCGCAGGTGATGCCAGATGGATACCAGAAGTGATCGCAAAAGCCATGGCGCTGAACATGCAGGGACTGATGATAGAAACGCATCATAAACCCGGCGAAGCACTTACAGACCCGTTGCAGCAGATCACTCCGGCTGAAATGAAATCCATGATTCAACATCTTCCAGGGAAGGCAGAAGCGCAAAATGCAGCCGCCCATCAGCTTGCCAGCCTGAGACAGCAAATTGATGAAAAGGACCAATACCTGCTGGAAATCCTGGCAAGCAGATTCACCCTCTCCAGGCAGGTAGGCATGGTGAAAAAGCAACATGGGGAGGCCATCATCCAACCTGGGCGGCAAAAGGAGCTTTTTCAGGACCGCCTCAGCCGGGCAGAAGCACTGGGTCTTGACACGGATTTTGTGGAACGCTTCCTCATGCTGCTGCATGAGGAGAGTGTGGCGGTGCAGGGGGGGAAGTAAGAAGTAGAAAGTAAGAAGTAGGAAGTAGGAAGTAAGAAGTAGAAAGTAAGAAGTAAGAAGTAAGAAGTAAGAAGTAGGAAGTAGGAAGTAAGAAGTAAGAAGTAAGAAGTAGGAAGTAAGAAGTGATAAATGAAAAGTGAAAAATGGGGGGCGAAAAAAAGAAACAGGCATTGACAGACATTGGGTCACTGGGGGAGTTTGGCCTGATTGACCATCTCACCAAAGGCATTAAGATACGGCACCCTGAAACACTCAAAGGGGTGGGAGACGATGCGGCCGTGATCGACCAGGGTGACCACGTCTCTATCCTCACCAAGGACTTGCTGATAGAAGGTGTTCACTTCGATATGGTGTATACACCCTTGAAACATCTTGGTTATAAGGCCATTGCCGTGAACCTTTCCGACGTCTATGCCATGAATGGCGAACCCCGCCAGGTGTTCGCAGGGCTGGCGATTTCAACGCGTTATTCGCTCGAAGCCCTTGAAGAACTCTATGCCGGCATGCTGCTCGCCTGTGATAAATACCAGGTGGACTTCGCCGGCGGGGATACCACCACCAGTCCTTCGGGTTTGATGATTAGCATTACGGCTGTGGGCAAGGCAAAAAGGGAAGAGGTGGCATACCGGAGTGGTGCGAAGCCCAATGACCTGTTATTCGTAAGTGGCAACCTGGGAGCCGCCTATTGCGGCCAGCTCGTATTGCAACGCGAAAAACAAGCTTTTAAAGCCAACCCACAGGTGCAGCCCGACATCAGCAAATACCCCTATGTGATCGAGCGCCAGCTCAAACCGGAGCCCCGCCGGGACATCATCCGGATGCTTAGGGATGCAGGAGTCAAACCCACAGCCATGATCGACATCTCCGATGGCCTGGCCTCAGAAATCCTGCACATATGCAAGCAATCTGGCACGGGAGCTATGATCTATGAGGAAAAGATCCCTGTCGACCAGCGAATGGCCCAGGTGGCGCACGAGTTTAATATCGACCCGACAACCTGTGCACTTAGCGGAGGGGAGGACTATGAACTGCTCTTTACCATCAGCCAGAAAGATTATGACAAGGTCAAGGATATGACAGCCATTCATCCCATTGGACACATTACCGAGGCCGTCCAGGGAGAAAACCTGTTTACCAGTTCCGGGCAGCTCGTGAAGTTGACCGCACAGGGGTGGGACCCGTTGAAAGGAGAAACTGGAAGTAAGAAGTAGGCAGTAAGAAGTAAGAAGTAGGCAGCAAGAAGTAAGAAGCGAAACGCATCGCACGCGGATTTTTTGACCTTTCGACTTTTAGACTTTTTGACCTTTTGTCTTTTTGTCATTTCATCATTAAGTAAACACATGAACCGAGCCATGCCAAATAAATTGACACACACGACGATGTTTATTGCATGGCGAGCTCCATCTGACCGAAATATAAAAATTATAAACAGATGAAGATTCTCATCACAGGCGGTGCCGGGTACATCGGCAATGAACTGGTTTTTGAGCTGCTGAAGGACTCCACGGTGTCGGAGATTATCATTTATGACAACTTGAGCCGCAAAAACTTTAACCTCTTCCTCGATACCCGGAACGAACCCCGTAAAGTGCGCTTCATCCACGGTGAACTGCTGGACTCGCGCAAGTTGCGCCAGGTGCTACAGGGTGTTGACGTGGTTTACCACCTGGCCGCAAAGGTTTCTACACCGCTGGCCACCGAAAATGCCCATTTGTTTGAACAGATCAACCACTGGGGAACCGCTGAACTGGTGTATGCCATCGAAGAGAGTGATGTGAAGCAGGTGGTTTATGTGAGTACCACATCGGTGTACGGTGCCTCAGAAGAAATGACCGACATCGATACCCCGCCCGACCCCAGGACCTTTTACGGAAGCAGTAAATTACGGGGTGAAGCACACGTGGAACGCCTGATGGACAACCGGAAGGTGTGGATCATCCGGTCGGGAAACGTATATGGATACAGCCCAAGCGTAAGGTTTGATGCTGTCATCAACCGGTTTATGTTTGAAGCCAATTTCATCGGAAGAATACAGATCACAGGCAATGGCAAGCAGCAAAGGGCCTTTGTGCACGTGCACAAGCTGGTGAACATGCTGGCGAACCTGTTACGCCACGAACTGCCATCAGGCACATACAACTTCAGTGAACACAACCTGTCGATCGAGTATATTGCCGGTGTGATCAAAGAGATCTACCCTGCGCTGGACATGATCTTTGTCAACCAGCACCTGGTGATGCGCGAAATCAAGATTCTCCCGGATCACCGAATCCTCCCACTCATTACCACCGAGCCCGTCTGCTTCAAGGACGAACTCATCCAATTCAAGGAAAAGTTTTCGTTTGCGTCGAAGTGAGGAAGGACAAAAGGACGAAAAGACAAAAAGACAAAAGGTCGAAAAGTAGGGGTGCGCGGTGGACTTGGGGTGGCTGTGTGGTTTTTGTGCGGTAAGGATTTTTTCTGGGAGGGTAAGGATGGAAGGGCGGAAGGTTGAAAAGTCGGGGTCTTACATGAGGGTAAACCTCAGGCTGAACCCGCCGTGGGTGTTGGTGTTGGGAAACTGGTTGGAGACAAAGGGGTTATTCACGGTGCGGTCAAAGAAGAGCCTGAAGTTAACCCGTGGGCTCAGCTGATACTCTGCAGAGGTGTTGAGGGCGATGGCGCGCTGGCCTGAGGAGATCACATCGGTTTCCTCGATGAGTTTTCTGAGGATGGTCTTATTGTCACGGATGGACAGGTCGAGACGCAGCATGAGGTCGCTCGAGATACGCTGCTGTTGCCCTGCCTGGGTGATGTTGAAAGACAGGTCCTGGAAACGGTAACCGGCACCAATGATGTATTCCGTCCGCTGGTTATCGGTGACCTGGTTATTTGCAAAGCTTAAGGCCATGTTCCTGGTGCGGCGTACCTCCACCCGCGTCATCAGGTTGTTTTGCCAGGTGATGTCGATATTGATCAGGGGGTTGAATTCTTCGCTGATGGAAACCTGGCCAATCTCGTATTCAGCGATAAAATTTCCTGAGGCCTCACTTTTTGCAACCTGGTAACCGTCCTGTTCACGATACCGGGGGTCCGACTGGAAGTTTCCGATGGTGAACATGCTCCTGTATCCATGTCCTATGGTAAACGACTGGAAGAGCCTTTGGAAAGCAGGTATTCTTGACAGGCCATCATAGGTGAGCCGCCAGTTGGGCATGGGGAATCGAAGGAAGGGATCGAGCGTGCTGGACGACGGATCACGTCCGGAGTAAGCGGCAAGGAATGCGGGGATCAGCACGTCCTGTGAGGTTGGGCCATAGCCGGTCGGGAACCCTGTGGTGTCATTGACCTCTCCGTCCCAGTTGGGATTCCTGCTGGCCAGGCGCATGGCGATATCATGCCGGTAGTCCTTGAAATTTTCAAAGTTTTCTGACTCGTAGGTGCGGTCGTCGATGCGTTCAAAAGTCGTTGCCAGGGCAAAGAAGGATATGCTGAAGTTACCCGTTTCCATCGGGTTGAAAGACTCATACTGGCCGTCGATGGCTGTGAAATATTCACTTTTGGTTGTGGTGTGGTTGCGCTGGGCGGTCACTTCGATGCGCAAATCCCTGACAGGCTCTACCTGGGAGCGGGCAGTGAGACTTTCTCTTTTGTTTTGGGTAAAGGGGATGTTGAGGGGTACAATGTTGCCGTCTATGTCTTCATATTGCACCAGCCAGCCTTCCCTGGCCGCCTGGTGGCGGATGTCGTCCTGGCCACCGAAAATGAATGCCGTTCCTGGCGCCATCATGTTCCAGTCCTGACCCAGTATTCCAGCCTCCGCATCAAAACCTGGCAAGTGGGTGCCACGGGTTTGTGTATAGTTGATCGAGAGGTTGCGCACCGACATCATCGTACGCAACAGGTTTTCCATCACGATCCTTGCATAATTGGGACGCGCTGGCTCTTCATCCCCATTATCACCACCAGGAGCTTGTGGCCCGCCCCCGCCAGTTTGCCGGCCGCCCCCACCTCCCTGGTTAATGCGTTGCAGAAAACCCACCTTGTTGTAAAGGTTTACCAGGTTGGCATTGACATTAAGGCGCAGGGTCTGTGAATTCTCAATGGTGTTACCCAGCTCCAGTGCAGCACGTGGTGCTGCAATCCAGTCGAAGTCAGCCGCATAACTGGTGTTGGCATTCATAAAATCAACCAGCGGAAGCCTGTTCAAGGGGATGTTATAGGTGAGCGTGGCACGGTGTGTGTAAAAGGTCGTGCGACCCAGGCTCCGGATGTTTTGCATGATCACATCACGGGCCTCATCATCAATGGCCCCCTCTGGCTCATCTATGCGCGCCTGTGTGGTGGCATTGAACTCAAGGCGCAGGGCCCTGGTGAAATCCCAGCGTATGTCATACATCCTGTCCCAGTCGAAGGATTTCACGTAGTTGGGATCCAGTACGATCAGGCCCTCACTCCGCCCACGCATCAGCGACTCTGCATATCCCCTGTCCATGCTGGTTTGAAACGAAACGGAACGCGGTGCGTAGTAGAAATTAAAATCCCTGATCAGCCCGAGCAAATCATGCTGAAGGAAAGAAAGGCCGGAGAATGGGGTCACATTGTTCGGACTTGCGCTGTAATTGTAATTAATCGCCCCGCGCCAATGTTGTTGCCTGTCATATTCAATGTCTATGTTGCGTGCATATTCCTCCCTGTAGGCGTAAGTGAAGTCAAAGTTGCCCGGACTGTAAAACCTGTTTTCGCCGGAGCCTACATAGGACACATTGGTGAAGTTCAGGCTTCTTCTCCTGACAAGGTCTTGTGAGATCCGCCTTATGGAGTCCCGTTCTGCTGTGGTATCATAAGACTCCAGGTCGTCTTCAAAGAAGAGGTCCGGGTTGGTCGGACTGTATTGGGGGTTGCTGATGGACTCCGAAAAGCTGAAGTGCATGGGGATGCGCACGTTGATCTCTTCCGGGAACAAACGTCCCAGCTCCAGGTTCGTGGCGATGTCGTAGTTGATGACCTCTTCCATCTGTCGTTCACCAACCCGTTGATCAATGCCTCCGAAGCCGGGCGTGCTGATGAAGCCGGCCAGGTTGATGTTGCCAAGGTCTGCCAGGGTGGCATTGATCCGGGCATTCGCAGCCCAACCACCCTGGTCGTTGAAGTCATAAAGCCGCAACTCGTTCACCCACACCTCCGCCGACTTGGGCAAGCCATCGTCACCAGGTGTCTCGCTGGTCCTTTTGGGGTTCCGGACACCGATCATGATTACCTGGATGTTGCTTAAGGTGGGATTACCAACGATGGTCATCTTGTTGTTGCCATCATACTTGCTGAACGGCCTGGCGACCGACACGCCACTGTCGGCTTCACGTGAAAGGCTGTTTCGCTCAAGCTTCAGATCTTGCAGCCTGGAAAAATGGATGTCGAAGTTGTTTTCTTCCGGCCAGATCACCTCGGGGTTGAATGTCCTGGGCAGCCAGGGAGTAACCGTAAGCGGCACCTCATACTCATAATAGTTGCCGGTAAAGTCTGATCCCATCCTGATGAATACCGTAAGGTCACCGTCCTGCAGGTCATCTTCCTCGAACACCTGTTCCGCGTGTGCAAACATCTTCATTCGGTGATATTGACGTACGTCGAGGTTGGCCGTCTTGTAAACCGCCCTGGCATCTCCGTCTTCCAGGTCGGTTACCCGCATCGCCAGTGACTGCTCGTTGCGCCTGTGCATCGTGGTGGTACCCAGATCCTGTTCACGCTCAATGCCCGGAGGCAGCACGTAAGGAATGGGGTCGCGCTGGCCATTTTCCTCGATGTTTACCGTAAACACGTCAAAGGTGGTCTCATCGGTACCTCCCGGAACATATTCACCGGGGGCAGCAAGTTCGCGGTCGTAAGTACGCCAGTCGCCGCGGATGAGCTCCAAGGTGGCGAAACGCGTGATGATGGGCTCTTGGAATCCCTTGAAGAACATCCGCATGTAGCGTATGGAAGTGAAGTCCTGGATGTTGCCGATCACTTGCCTGTTGGGGTCGCGCAGGGGGATCTTGAACTGGTACCAGCGCACGGTTTCCACTTCATTGTTGGCCAGGCGCACCGTGGCCTCCATCACATCGGTGATGTAGTTCTGACCAACCTCCATGTCTTCCGGCCGCAGGCTCACCCTGTACTGGAAATAGCGCTCCGATTCGTTCAGGGTCCCGTCTTCATTGATGTCTTCTGAGTTGGGCACGTTGGTGGCAGCAGTGGGATAAGGCTCCGGCGACATGTCTGATGTGGGGCTGTTGCCCTCCAGCCCATTGTATCGCTTATACCTTTCCAGGATGGGGACCTCTTCCGCGTCCAGGTCTGAGCCACGGTAATATTGAAAGTTGTCGGCCGAAGGGTCATTCCAGGCCTGCTGATAAGCCGCGGATTCTGTGCCATACTGATCCGCAAGAACCTGCAGGAAATGTTCGTTGAAGAAGCTGCGCTCATCTTCCGTGCTGAGTCCATCAAGGCCTACATCCTGGTATTCCCGTGATTCCGGGTCGTTGTCGAAGGCATTGGTCACGGCCGGCACCGTGGGCACCCGGCCCCAGGCCGTGGTATCTACGTTGACCACCTCTTCGTCTATCGGAAGCCCGTTCTCAAAACTCTTTCGTCCGTCACGAAGGACATCCTCAGACACATCACCCAGGTTGAAATATAGGTCACCCCCGCTGTGTGTCTCATCATACACGAAGGGGTCCATCATCCAGAACTCAATGTATTCGATGTTGGCCGTCTCAAAGTCTGTCATCGGCAAGGAGCGCATCACGCCACCCCAGCGCGTTTCGGGGTCAATCAGGCTCCCGTCCTGCGCAATGCCGGAACTAAGATTAGAGCCAACGTCATAATTATATGGGCCGCGCTCGGAGGGATAAAAGGCCATGTTGAGCACGGGAATGGGTGCAGGAATGCCCGTGGGGCTCTCCTTGTTGGGCCAGATCTCGTTTTCCAGCACCTCACGCACGAAATGGTTGGAGCGCTGGTCGGCATCGTTCCGTATGTGCGTGGGGGTGAGGTTGTTGTTGCGGGTAAAAAGTGGATCGACGATATACCATGCAAGGCGGGCCACATTGTAACGGAATGCCAGCGTCGCAAGCGTGTCAGCGAAATCTACCGGCGCCGCTTCTGGAAACATCCCCGGACTGGTCTGGTGCTGGGGCGTGCTGGCAATGTGCCAGCGCTGCACGTTCTTCAGGTCTATGGCCGATTTGCTGCCCTCAAAGTCGTCAATGTAGGAAGTCCCCGCACTGCCGATATGCCTGCTATGGCCTGGTATCAGATGGGCAAATTCCCCGTTGAACGTGATCCTGGAGGTGGAAGTGGACTCATAGGTGGGAATGCGGTTCAACAGGCGGGTGATGTAATCTGATTCGGTAGAGTAAGTGGTGTTCAATCCCCAAATGGTGTTGGCCATGGGCTCATCTCCAAAGCTCACCTTTTGGGTGAGTGGCCGCTCCGATAAGCGCAGAATCGTACCCCCGATGTTGAAATTATCGCTGATGCGGTGGTCTACATGGGTTCCCATCAGTGTCTTCGTCTGCAGGTTGAACATATCAGAGCTCTCCAGGGAGATGTTGATGGGGGTGCCGGAGTTCAGGATGCCCTCGTTGAGAATGCGGACCCTGCCCATGGAATAATCCACGCTGTAATCTACGTTTTCGGTAAGGGGAACACCTCCGGCGGTTACTATGACCGATCCGGGTGGGATGTTCATGGCATTTAGCGGAATTTCAGCGCCTGCATCTGACTGGAAGCGCCCCTCCAGAAACCAGCGGTTCTTTTCCGGAAACTGCTGCGCCCGGTTTTTGGTCGTTGTATACAGGGAGTCAAAGGCATATTTGTTGCCCAGGTCTTCATCCTGCAGTTTTTTACGCAGATGTTCGCCGAAAGGCTCTACCACAGGGAAATAGATCCTGCCGTTGTCAGCCTGGATGGTGCCCCCACGGGTGGCTGCATTGTCAATGAAGTCAAAGACACCGTCCGGATGGGGATCCATCTGGGTGTTTAACCGGTCAAGCCCCATCACACGGATGAGCGGCTGACCCTGCACATCGCCCGGACCTTCTTCCAGGAAGCCAATGGGTACGCCGTGTTCTTCACTGTCGTAGAGCACATTCAACCTGAACTGGTCACGGCTGACCTGGTATGAGTCGAGGTTGTAAATATTTTTCATCATCAGGTCCCACCTGGGGTGGCTTGTCTCGATGGTGGTGCTTTTCAACAATTTGACAATGAGGCCATCCGGTGCGCTGACGTCGTTGGTGAATTCTCCCACCCGGTAGGTGGTGGTGTCTCCGATCACCGTGTATTCGAAGGCCACGGCCAGCACCTGGTCGGGGTTGATGGTCCTGTTCAGGGAGATGAATCCCAGCTGGGAATTATAGGTGTATTCGTTGCTTCTCAGGCGGCGTGCATTTTCCACGCTCTCATAGTCGGAGCCGGAGGTGAAGTCGATGCCGCCCAGGTAACTGTTGACGTTGCTGATGTTGCGGATCTGTCCTGGCTGTACCACCTGGGTAAGCAGGTTGTTGGTTTCGTTTCTGGGGGGCTGCGGACTGTGTTCGCCGGGGCCGCTGACCTGGGGGTTATGGGGGGCATATTCACCGAGGTCGGAAAAGGCCACGATGTTGCGGTTGTCTTCGGTGGCAGCACCGATGTTGGTGACCCATACCTCCAGTCGGGTGATCTCGATATTGGAAGACACCCTGGGCAGGGTGGAGAGGGCATCATCGTAATTGTCGCGGAAATGCTGTGCCAAAAAGAAGTGCCTGTTCTCTTCGTACTCATCCGCACGGATCATGAACTCGGTCATCTGGGCGCCGCCTGTGACCTGGATGGATCGGGATTCTGTTTTTTGCTGGCTGAACACGGTGGTCACCCGGGTATTTCCAAACAGCATCTCTGTTTTAAAGCCAAACAGCCCTTGGGCCCCGGTGATCAGGCTCCCTGGCAGTGGCAGGGTCACATCGCCGGCCTCCACAAGCTGCAGGATCTCATCCTCGGTGCCCCGGTACTCCAGCTTCATCCTGTTTTCAAAGTCAAAAGCTGACTCTGTATTGTAATTGGCTCCGAGGGTGACCTTGGTCCCGATTTCGGCTTCTACGGCAAGCTGTATCCTTTGCTGGAAATCGAAGTTGGTGGTGCGGCGGCGTTGTTCATCAAGCGACGGGTCTTCGCGGTAGTTCGACATCACGCCAAAGGTAAGCTCAGCAGAGCCGCTGGGGCGGATGTCGATCGTGCTTCCGCCAAATATCCGGTCAAAAAACTCACTGCCGATATGGATCTCAGGAATCAGGCCGTCGCGACGTTCGAAGTCCTGGGGGGTCGCCCGTTCATTCCAATAGTCCTGCAAGCGCCGGTCCATGTCATAAGAGATAAAATCATCAAACGAGATGTACACGGGCCTGCCGATCACCATGTCGCCGATACGCTGGGTCTTTACATAGTGCCCGGAGTCGGGGTCGTATTCGTAATGGGTGGTGATTACGCGTGGGTTGGTAAGGGACAGTCCGGACACGGGGAACCTGTCAAAGTCGTACACCACGGCACTCTCAAAAGGCACCCCCGCCAACGGATCTTCGATGGGAGGCAAGGTGTCGTTGCCCGCAACATCTTGCTCAGCTGCAGCAGCAACGGGGAGTATGACCAGGCAAAAGAATAATGTAAAAAAAGCTCGTATTCGCCTTGCTAGCACTAATCAATTATTTAGAAGAAATAGAATCAGATACTTTTTAATGCCTCTTTAACCAGGAACTCTGCACTTTCTATGCCGCCCTGGTGCTTTTTCAGTATGGCACGGATGGCCTTTTGCGCCGTTGGCTTGGCAAATCCCAACATCACTAAAGCAGATAACGCTTCCTGCTGCATGGTATTGTCTGTAGCCACCATTTTTTCAGCCTTCAGCAGCCCTTCTTTCTCCAGGCGGTCTTTCAGGTCGACGATGATCCTGCTTGCTGACTTTTCACCGATGCCCTTGATCGACGAAAGCATCTGGATGTCGTTATGGATGATGGCTGTTGTGATCTCCGCGGGCGTCATGGAAGACAGGATCATACGTGCCGTGTTCGGACCCACGCCGCTGACGGAGACCAGGTGCTTAAAAAGCTCGCGTTCTTCATCATCGGCAAAGCCATATAAAATATGGGCATCCTCGCGGATCACCTGGAGCGTGGCCAGACGCACCATGCCCTTATCAGGCAATGCCTCAAAGGTGTTGAGGCTGATGTGCACGAGGTAGCCTACGCCCTGGCAGTTGATTACTACGTATGCAGGGTTCTTTTCATCCAGTTGGCCTTCAAGGAAAGAGATCATCGCTTGGGGTGTATGGGTTTCCTGTCTTAGCTCAGCGCTTTCTGAGGACTCATCAAAAAACGGTGTCAAAGGTAATGATAAACGATCAATTATCCTTTTGACACCGTAAACAAAATGTACTTTTTGTCAAGCTCCCCCAGCAAAGCGTGTTTTCCGGATCTGTAGATGCCGGCTTCTGCTGGTGCTGGTCACCGCAAAACTACTTCACTGCGTCGATGGCAGCCTGCATGGCTTCATTGAGCATTTCCTGTGGTGGCTCTGCGATGGAGCCGCTCTCGATCAGGGCCCTGGTGGTTTTCCTGGCGTGGTCGATATCAGCACTGGCCTGGTCGTAGGCTTCCTGCCAGGTCATCTCTTTGCGTGCCACACCGTCCTTGATAGCTTGCATCGCCACATCGGCAGCCTCATAGGTGAACACTTCGTGCTCGTCCATCTTGGCCACGATGTCTTCGCTGTGGATGCCCCGCTTTTCGGAGAAACGGGCGATGGCCTCTGCAGCAGCAATCGCCATGTTGTCTGTGATCTTACGTGCCCTGACCAGCAGCGCACCCTTCAGGATGCCGGGGAAGCCAATGGAGTTGTTTACCTGGTTGGGGAAGTCGCCCCTTCCGGTCGCCACGATGTGCGCTCCTGCCTCTTTTGCGGCATAGGGATAAATTTCGGGTACGGGGTTGGCGCATACAAACACGATGGCTTTATCCGCCATCGACGAGATCCATTCTTTTTTCACCACATCAGGGCCGGGCTTTGACATCGAGATCAGCACGTCGGCATCCCGGATGGCTTCTTCCATCGTGTCTACCTGCCTGGGGTTGGTGATCTGGCAAAGCTCCCACTTGCGATAGAAGCGCTTGTCGTCTTCAATGTCTTTCCTTCCTTTGTGCAGGGCGCCTTTGGAGTCGAACATGATCGATTTGGCGGGGTCAGCCCCTGCGATATTCACGATGCGTGCGATGGTCGCATTGGAAGCGCCGGCACCGTTGTATACGATCTTCACATCCTCCATCTTTTTGTCTACCAGCTTGAGCGCGTTCAGCAATCCGGCAAGGGTCACGCAAGCTGTTCCCTGGGCATCATCATGCCATACCGGGATGTCGCACTCCTCGCGCAACACATCCAGTACCTTGTAGCAGTTGGGCTGGGAAATGTCTTCCAGGTTGATCGCGCCAAAGCTATGCTGCGACATCTTGACAAAGTCGATGATCTTCTCAGGGTCGTTTTTACCGTCCGGCCCCCGGCTGTCCACACAGATGGCGATGCCATCCACGCCGCCCAGGTATTTCATCAGGAATGCCTTGCCTTCCATCACGCCCATGCCGCCGGGAGGAGTGCAGTCACCATCGCCCAGCACGCGCGTGGAGTCACTCACTACCGCCACCAGGTTGCCCCGGTTGGTGAGCTCGTAAGAGGTGTTGTTGTCGTCACGGATGGTAGTGGAGATCTTCGATACCCCGGGGGTGTACCAGGCATTAAACCAGTTAAACCCCATCACCGGAGCCTTTGGCACGGTCTGCATCTTGCCCCCGTAAAAACGGTGGGCACGCAGGGCCAGCTCCTTGTAAAAAAGGGTTTTTGCTTTCGCTTTCTGTTCCTGGGAAAAGTCTTCAGGAAGCAGTTCTTCCAGGTTGTCAAGGGTGAGGTTGAGGTGTTTCATGATGGCTTTGGTTTGGTTCAATGTAAAGATAGGATATTTTGTGTGGAGGAGCAAAAAAATGTGCTAATGTGATAATGTGCTAATTTGATAATGTGCTAATGTGATAATGAAGGGTTTCGGATGTAAGTCAAGGCTTTCCTTTGTTTGGCACACCTTTTCTTAATGTGCTAATGTGATAATGTGCTAATGTGATAATGAAGGGTTTCGGATGTAAGTCTTTCTTTTGGACCCCAAGGAGGCATTATCCCATTATCCCATTGGCACATTAGTCCGTTTATGGATTGCACCCATGTTTTTCAGTGAGATAAATTTTTTATCCGACACATTTTCAACGAATT
>Ga0207421_10005229_pt1 | contig 14634 bp, 16 predicted proteins | sample SodLakKL_010_SED_4_FD_187542 | JGI IMG/M metagenome (GOLD analysis project Ga0207421, IMG submission 187542) | Alkaline sediment microbial communities from Lake Tanatar, Kulunda Steppe, Russia - 8KL_010_SED (SPAdes) (version 2) | ecosystem: Environmental > Aquatic > Non-marine Saline and...
CCGACGCGGTGTCCGACGCGGTGTCCGATGCGGTGTCCGATGCGGGCTCCGCGGTGTCCGATGCAGCCCCCGACGGACCCCCGGACGCCGCGATCGCTGCCGCGCGCAGCGTCGCGGCGTGACGGTGGACCAGCGCGGCGAAGGCGGGCGCGTCGCCCTCGCGGGCGCGCACCAGCAGCTCCTCGTCGGCGCGATCGTCGTCGCTCATAGGGGTCCTCGGGTCGCGGTGAGGCTACCTCGCGGTTGCTGCGCTCCCGGGATGCCGCACGCCGTGGGCGGTCCCCTGCGGAGGATCAGCGCACCACGATGCGGATGGCGCCGCTGGGGTGCAGCGTGCAGGCGCCTTCCAGGACCCCGGCGGTGGTGAAGGTCTGGCGCAACGTCTGTCCCGGTGCGACGACGTAGGGGCCGACCTCGTGGGTCGCGGTGTCGTGGTTGACGATCTCCAGGCGGTCGCCCACCTGGACCTCCAGGGTGCGGGGGAGCAGCTCGACCGCCTCACCTGCGGCGATGCGCTCCGCGGTGCCGGTGGCCACCTCGACCCGGATCTCCTCGGTGCCCAGCGTCGAGCGCACGGCGAGCCCGACGGCACCGACCCCGGCGAGCAGCAGGAGCATCAGTGCCGCCGACTGCCATCGTGACCGCGATCGCGGCGACGGCGTGGGTCCGTCGGATCGGGTGGCGTCCGGCACGGCAGGCTCCTTGGGGGTCAGTCGCCGGTGAGGTGGAGCGTCGCCTCTCGGTGACGCCCGTCGTCGCCGACCAGGGTGAAAGCGACCGTCCAAGGTGGGCTCGGGGGGAGCTCGAGGACGTAGGACAGGTGGTGGTCGGGGCTGACCTCGAACATCCGGTGGGTCGATCCGTCCACCTCGTCGACGGCGAGGTGGACGTCGGTGACCGGCGTGGGGCGCCCGTCACGGTCGAAGGCGTAGAGGTGGGCCTCGTTGGTACCCGGGCGGACCGGCGCAAGGGTCAGGTCGAGGGTGAGGCCGTCGACCACCACGCGCTCCTGGTGGTGGGGAGGGACGGGGTCCGGGGCGGTCCACACCGCGGCCGGGACGGCGAGGGCGGCGGTCATGAGCACCGTGAGCAGTGCGAGTGGCGCGCCTGCGCGCCGCTCGGCGACGGTCAGCACGAGCCGGACCAGCACCGCGGTGGCGACCACCAGCGCCCCTGGCCATGCCAGCTGCCCTGCGGAGGCGGTGGTCGGGGCACCGAGCCCGGCGGTGACCAGCAGCAGCAGGGCCAGCACGCCACGCAGCGCGCCTGGCAGCGGCGGCGCAGCCTCAGTGCGGCGCAGGAAGAGGAGTGCCAGCAGCAGCAGCACCCTCGCCAGCACCGCCAGCAGCCAACGTCCGGCCGGCTCGGCGCCGTCGACGAGCAGGAGCCCGGCCTCGAGCAGCGAGGCCGCCAGCGCCAGCCCGGCGACGACCAGGACGCCGTCGGTGGCAGCCGGGCGCGCCTGATCGCTGTTGCCCGGCCACCCTGGACCCGGCCACCGTGGACCCGGCCACCGTGGACCCGGCCACCGTGGACCCGGCCGCCACGTGTCCGTCCACCAGACCACGGCGGCGACCACCGTGGCGACGGCGGCCACTCCGCCCACGGCGCCGGCCGCCACCAGCCACGGCCCTGCGCTGGTGCCGCGCAGCACCTCGACGACGTCCAGTCCCGTGGTCGCGGTCACCGGGTCAGACGTCCTCCCGCACCTCGACGGTGACGGACACCTCGCCGGCAGGTGCGAAGGTCAGCGTCAGCTCGAAGGTCTCGCCGGGCACCAGATCGTCGGCCAACTCCAGCAGCATCAGGTGGTACCCGCCCGGGACCAGCGACACCGTCTCGCCGGCGGGGATGTCGAGGGCCTCGATCTCGCGCATGCCCATCATCGCGAAGCCCTCCGGGGTCGGCGCCGTGGCGTCCTGATCCATCTCGCCGCCATCGTCCATGGCGTCCTGGTCCTCCATCGGGTCCATCTCGCCGGCGTCGTCCCCCATGCCCTCGTGCTCGGCGTCGACGTCGAAGGTCTCGTGGAGCTCGACCCTCGCGGCCACGCTCGGGTCGACCGTGGCGCCGAGCAACTGGTGGTCCACCTCGGTGTCGTTGCTGACATCGAGGTAGACGGCGCCGACCCCGGTGAGCATCGGGGACATCCGGCTGCGGGCGTCGAGCACCTCGAGCTCGCCCTCCCCGCGACCGCAGGCGGCCAGGACCAGGGCGATGGTGAGCAGGGTGATCGCGAGCGGTTGGAAGCGAGGCATGGGGAGCTCCTCTGGATGTGGGGCCGGCACCGGCCCGGGCGGGTTCAGCGCCGGCGGTCGTCGAGCACGCTGCGCAGCACGGTCGCGTACTCCTCGGGGGTGGTACCGAAGGGCAGCTCACGCACCACCACCCCCTGGTCATCGATCACGTAGGTGATGGCCGAGTGCGCCACCTCGTAGCGGCCGTCGTCGGGGTCGGGCTCCTCGAGCTCGTAGCGGACACCGAGCCGCTGAGCAGCCACCTCCAGCGACGCCACGTCGGGTGCCGTGAGGGCCAGAACGCCACGGTCGAAGAACAGCCCGAGGTAGCGCTGCAGCTCCTCCGGGCCGTCACGCGCTGGGTCGAGCGTGACGAAGGCGATCGTGGTCCGGTCGGCCAGCTCATCACCGAGGAGCTGCCGGGCACGTCGTAGGTCCCCCATGGTCAGCGGACACATGTCCGGGCAGGACAGGTAGCCGAAGTACGCCGCGGTCACGCCACCTGGGTCCGGGACGAGATCGACGGGGACGGCCTGCTCGCGTTCCCAGACGTCGTCGAAGATCAGCCCGAGCACCGTCGGAGCAGGATCGCGCACGATGCCGGGCAGTTCCGAGGTTCGGGGGAGCAGCAGCGCGGAGACCGCGACAGCGGCCGCGATGCCGACGGCGGTCATGACCAACCACGGTGGTCGCTTCGGCACGACGGGGAGCTCCGGGAGGCGGACCGGCAGGGTACCGCCAGGTCGCCTTTGTACGGACATTTCTCCGCGCAGGGGCTGGGGCGTGGTCGCAGGCACCGCACTTCGGACGGTCCCGACGGGCGCCGGTGGCTCGGAGCCTCCGTACGGTGGGAGCTTCGCGAGGGTGTCCGAGAACGAACGCGCGTCCTCGCCGTTCAGCACCCTCGTGGATGTCCGCGCCACACTCCCGAACGTCGAAGGCTGAACACCATGACACGCCATCTGCGCTCCGCCGCAGCCGCTCTCGCGGCAGCTGGTCTCGTCCTGTCCGGTTGCAACAACGACACCCCCGACGAGGACGTGATCATCGAGGACACCACCACCGAAGATGTGGAAGAGGAGGCCGACGACACCGTCGACGAGGACGTGATCGTCGAGGACACCACCACCGAGGGTCTGGACGACGACGACGACGGATACTGAGCTGTCCTCCTCGGAGCAGGGCCGGTGCGCACCGCGCACCGGCCCTCGTCATGTCATGGGCCCGATGACGGCGGGCGCGCGGTCGTCGGACGCCACGCGCGGTGACGCTGGCGCGGGTCAGCCTGAGCCCGGTTCGTCACCGATCAGCGGGACGAAGCGCACCGAGCTGAGCCGCTGGGGGTCCTGCAGGCGGCCGTCCCGTACCGTGTAGCGCACCACCGTCTGGGCGCCTTGGGGACCGACGGGGGCCACCAGGCGGCCGCCCTCGGTGACCTGGCCGGCGACGTCGGCCGGGACCCCGCGGGCCGCCGCGGAGATCACGACCGCGTCGAAGGGGGCGGCCTCGGGCAACCCGCGCGTGCCGTCACCGACCACCACCTCGACGCCCTCGATCCCGCAGGCGGCGAGGTTCTCGCGGGCCCGCTCGGCCAGCGAGGCGATCCGTTCGATCGAGTACACCTCGGCGGCCAGGTGGGCGAGCAGAGCGGTCTGGTAGCCGAACCCCGTCCCGATCTCCAGCACCCGCTCGGTACCGGTGAGCTCCAGCGCCGCCACCATGGACGCGATCAGCGATGGTTGAGAGGTCGTCTGCCCCGAGCCGATGACGATCGGGCGGTCCAGCGCCGCCTCGCTCTCGGCCCCGCGCGGGACGAAGTGTTCCCGGTTGACCGCCGCCACGGCCGCCAGGACACGCTCGTCGCTCACCCCGGCACGATGTGCCGCGGCGACCAGGGCATCCTGGGTCCGTCTCCGACGCATGGCTCGAGTATGCCCTGCCGGGCGGGTCCGCCGTCAGGGTCCCTTGGCCACCGATGCGCGGACCAACGCGGTCGCGGTGGCGGTGATCCGGTGCTGAGCCTCCAGCCGTGCGAGCAGGCGGTCCGGGATCGCCTCGACGCCGAGGTGGGCGCCGCTGGAGCGCCACGGCGTGCCGCGAGCGTCGCCCGGGTCTACCGTCGCGCCCGAGGTGGGTGGGAGGCGGTGTTCGGTGGCCACGTGGCAACGACGGGTCGTCCGGGTCGGGCGGCTCGGCCTGCACCTGCTGCGCGCAGGCCCGACGAGCGCGCCCGCCATCGTCGCGCTGCATGGCATCGGCGACGACGGTGCCTGCTGGCGTCCGGTCGCCGACGACCTCGCCATCGACCACGACGTCGTGCTGCTCGATGCCCGGGGTCACGGCCGGTCCGATAGCCCCGTCGCGGGGTACACGACCCGTGAGCACGTGGCCGATGTCGCCGGCGTGATGGCGGCGCTCGGTCTACAACGTCCGCTCCTTCTCGGCCACTCCATGGGAGCGGTGACCGCCCTGGCCCTCGCCGCCCTGCACCCGGAGCTGCCCGGCCGCATCGCGCTGGAGGATCCACCGCCCTGGTGGTCCCGCCCGAGCTCGCCGACGGAGGTCGAGCTCGCACGCACCCGCTCGCTGCGAGCCACGATCCTCGCCCTCAAACGCCGTACCCATGCAGAACTGCTGGAGATCCAGCGGGAGGCTGCGCCGCGCTGGTCGGACCTGGCGCTGCAACGCTGGGCCGAATCCACCCAGCGGCTCAGCGCTCACGTTCCGCTGGCGCTGGAGGAGCAGCACCGCACCAACACTGGGCTGGAGTGGACGGTCCTCCTCACCCGCGTGCGGTGCCCGGCGTTGCTGCTGCACGGTGATACCGATCGTGGCGGGGCGCTGGACCCCGCGGCGGCCGGGTCGCTGCGGGTCCACGTCCCGCACGTCGAGGTGGCCCACCTCCCCGGCGCCGGGCACACGCCCCGCCACGAGGACCCGCGGGGCTACCTGGCGGCGGTCCGCGGGTTCCTGGCGACGACCTGATAGCGGCCGAAACACCTGCCGCCGCGCAGCGAGGCTCGAGCGGTCACGAGCCGCTGGGCAACTGTCCCGTCTCGAGCCACCCGCGCGGGGCCGTCACCGGGGCGGGCGCCTCGTGCCGCGCGAGGCTGGTGGACCGTGGGCTCCTGGGACCACCGCCCGTAGCGACGCGCCTGGGAACGTGGCAACCTGAGCGCCCGGTGCCCACAGGGGCCCTGATCCGCGAACCGAAGGAAGGCAGCAGCATGACCGATGGACGTCGACCGGGTGCGCAGAGGATCGTGGTCGGTATCGACGGATCGTCGGCTGCCTACGAGGCGTTGACCTGGGCCTACCGCCAGGCGGTCCGCACCGGGGAGGGGCTCCACGTCGTCACCACCTACGAGCTGGACAGTGCCCACAGCCCCTACTCGCCCTCCTACGCCTACGCTCCGGACGGTCGGACGGCCGCGCACCTGAGCGAAGCGGAGTCCCGGTGGCGTGAAGAGCGTCACCTCGCCGCCCAGCAGCGCGCGGAACGGATGGTGCGCGATGTGCTGACGGCGGTCCGTGCCGCCGAGGAGGGGAACCCGGATGTCACCGAGGAGATCGTCGCCGGGGCCCGTCCCGCCGAGATCCTGATCGAACGGTCGCAGCACGCCTCGCTGCTCGTGGTGGGTTCTCGCGGGCTCGGTGGCTTCCGGGGGGCGCTGCTCGGCTCCGTCTCGCAGCACTGCGTCCACCACGCCAAGTGCCCCGTCGTGGTCGTTCGGTCCCGCGAGCGGTGACCCCGGCCGGGGTGACCCGGTCGGCCGCGGCAACCGGGGGTGGACCACGTCCACGAGGCGTGGCACGATGCGCCGTGAGAAAGGTGGGCTGATGGCAGTGACGATCGGTGACATCCTCAACGACAAGGGCGTCGAGGTCGTGACGCTCGGGTCGACCGCGGTGGTCGGCGAGGTCGCCGCGCTGCTGCGGTCCAAGGGGATCGGCGCGGTCGTCGTGGTCGACGACGCCGATGACGTCGTCGGGCTCGTCTCGGAACGCGACGTCGTCCACGCGCTCGCGGACCTGGGTGCCGAGGTGCTGCTCACCCCGGTCTTCGAGGTGATGAGCCGCGACACCCCGAGCTGTACCCGGGCCGCCCGGGTCGACGACGTGGCCGCGCTGATGACCCAGGGCCGGCACCGGCACGTGCCCGTGGTCGAGGACGAGCGGCTCGTCGGCATCGTCTCCGTCGGTGACGTGGTGCGTTTCCGGATGGACGCACTGACCGACACCGCGGACCAGCTCCGGGCCTACGTCTCCCGCGGCTACTGAGCCGGGGCAGGGACCTCGGCGGCGGGTCGCGATCTTCCACGGTGAAGGGCAGGGTCGTGCGGCCCCGGGAACTGAGGACTTTCCCCACCGTCGTGGTCGTCGACCGATGTCGACCCTGGGGAGGTCCGGAGGTGTGCCCGTGCGCGGTGTGCTCGACCCTGGCTGGCTGGACCGTCAGCTGCGGCTGTTGTTGCTCATCGCCGTCGGCCTGACGCTGGTCGTGGTCCCTGTCCTCGGGGCGGGGACGGGGACGGCGCAGGCCAGCGACGACGTCGACACCGTCACCGCCCAGCCGGTCGCCGACGACATCGCCAGCGCCCTCGGCGACGACGGGCGGGTCGAGCTGCTGTACTTCGGGTCCATCACCTGCCCCTTCTGCCAGCGGATGGAGGCCTACCTCAGGGAGCTGGAGGACTCCTACGCGCCACCACTGGAGGTGGTCAAGCACGAGGTGTCCAGCGATCCCGGCGCCCGTGACCGCTGGGAGGCGGAGCTGCTCGCCCGCGGCCACCAACCGTCGGGGGTGCCCACCACCATCCTCGGCGACCGGGTCTGGATCGGCTTCGATGACCGGGTGGCGGTGGAGGTGACCGATGCGGTGGCTAGCCTCGTCGCGGTAGCCGGGTCGGGCGAGTCCGGTGGCGACGATGGCACGGCCGAGGCCGAGACGGCGACCAGCGCCACCCGGATCGACCCGGTCGAGCCCGGAGAGACCACCATCTCGATCCCGGTGATCGGCGAGGTCGAACTCGCGGGTCGGTCCGCCATCGGGATCACGGCGCTGATCGCCTTCGTGGACGGCTTCAACCCCTGCTCGCTGTGGGTCCTGGCGATCCTGCTGGCCATGGTGCTCAACGCCGGCGCGACGCGGGGGAGGATCGTCGCGGTCGGTGTCACCTTCCTGACCGTCACCGGCCTGATCTACGGGGCGTTCATCGTCGGGGTGTTCACCGTCGTCGACCTGCTGGCCAGCGTCGCCGTGATCGGCTGGGTCGTCGGTGCGATCGCCCTGCTGATCGGTGCGGTCAACATCAAGGACTACTTCGCCTACAAGCAGGGCCTGTCCTTCACGATCCCCGACCGGTACAAGCCGCGCATCTACCGCGGTGGACGGGCGATCCGCGACGACGAACGCCCCCTTCCAGCGGTCCTGGCCACCACCGTGGTCCTGGCTGCGGGCGTCGCCGTCATCGAGCTGCCCTGCACGATGGGCTTCCCGGTGATCTGGACCGGGCTCCTGCAGACGATGGGGGTCGCGCGGGGCACCGAGTTCGCTGGTCTGCTCGGCCTCTACCTGCTGATCTACGTCGGCCTGGAGCTGGTGCTGTTCGGGATCGCGGTGGTCACGATGCAGGTCGCCCGGCTGGAGGAGAAGCACGGCCGAGCGCTGAAGCTCATCGGCGGGTCGCTGATGGTCGTGCTCGGTGTGGCCATGATCTGGTTCCGGACCCTGCTGGACGACCTGACCGGCCTGCTCATCCTGACCCTCGCCGCCATCGGGCTCGTCGGCGTGCTGATGCTGGTCAACCGGCTCCGCGGTGGCCACGGGGGCGGCGACGCTGACGGTGGCGGCGGCCGTGGGGCTGGCCCGCCGGAGGTTCGCGCCCCGACCGGTCGGAGCGCGACCTCGGGACAGGGCTGAGGCGCGCGGGGTGATCCCGCCTCGGCACGGTGGCCACGGGCGAGGCATCCGACGGTGAGGTGGCCCCCGGCGTGATCGCGTTGGGAAGGACCCGCTGCGCGACCGTCCGTCGAGCCCGCAGGCGTTGTCGCTACCTCCCGTTGAGCTCGTACCGGTTCTGTGATGCGTCAAGCCAGGGCGAGGAACGTCTCCTCCGCGCCTGCGCCAGGCCGCGGGTATCGGTTGCAGGTAACCGATCGGCAGGCCATCGCGACCGGTGGCTCAACCGTTCTTCGGGAGCCAGCGGACCCAACTGGAGTCGTCGTCATCGGCGTGGGTGAGCAACTGGTCCTCGAGGGCAGCCAGGAGCTGGCCGACGAAGGCGGCATGCCGGTGCCGGGGGAAGGTGTCGTTGGTGAACAGCAGAAGCCCGAAGTGCGGCCGGTCGCGATCGACACGACGCTGATGGCAGCGGACGACGTCCGGGATGTTGTCGGTGACCACCGCTCGACGGTCCTCGGCAGCGTGGTCGAGCAGGACGCAGCCGTCCACGCCACGAAGGTGCCCGAGCTCAGGGTCCTGGACAGCGACGACGTCGTGGCCGCGGGCACACAGCTGCGCTGCGACGGTCGCGGAGATCATCTCATCGAGCAGGAGTCTCACTCGAGCAGGGCCTGCTCGGCCTCGTAGCGTCCGCGCAGCTCAGCGGCCTCGCGTCGACGCAGGTCGATCTGACGGTCGATCTCGTCCCGGAAAGCGGCGTAGTAGCCCATGGCGACCCGCACCCGGGAGGGGTGGATGCCGAACCATGTGGCGGTCTCAGCGATCCGATCCTCCCCCTGGGCGTCCAGGCCGGTGAGCACGTCGATGATCTCGGCGACGTCCGCACCGCCTGCCAGGCACGCGACCCGGCCGTGGGCAGCGCTGTCGTGGAAGCTCACGCCGGGGTGGTCGTCCCTGCGCAGCCCCTCATCGATGAGTCGGACTGCGAGGCTGGACGGTTTCTCGTGACCGCTGGCGGCGCGACGATCGAGCCGATCCTTGACGTGATCAGGCAGGCGGAGGCTGGTTGGACGGGCCATGTAGTGGAGTGTAGTTGATGCGGCTACACCGAGCGAGGGCCCTGCTCACACCCGTTGTGGAACGCCCTCGAAACCAAACTCGAAACCCCGCACTTGACACAGAGAGGCGTCGTTGTCCGACGATCCGAGCTCGGATGCGTTCGGAAGCGAGTGGTGGTGATCTCCGCGCAACGGCGTGTCCGACTGCAGGTCGAGGAACGTTTCGAGGGCGAGGTCGATGCCCCACCGCTCCTTGATGCAGAGGTGACCGTGCTGGCCACCAACCCGGCAGACGTCGATCGCGCAGACCTCGTCGCCCAGCACCCGCGTCAAGTTGCCGTCGATGTCACCACGGCGCGCCCAGGTCTTCCGTCATCACGGCGACCTCGGCGGCTTCGGCGCGGTCGGTCTCGTCACCCGCTCGCGACAGCGGAGTTGACCACGCACGATCACCGGGCCCGTCACTCGTGGGGCACCGTGGGCTTCTGGTTCCCGCGCACGCCCCCAGCGATCGAGGTCCGAACCGCACTGCAGCAGCACCTTCGATGGCAGGAGCTGGCCGACGAGGCTCATGTTGAACAGCATCAGGGTGCCGACCGCGGCCCCGATCTCCCCTGGTGCGGTCTCCCGAAGGGCGACCGTGTCGAGCTCGTACAGCGGCGCGTCGACGAGTTGGTCGCGGAAGAGCAGGTGGGTGAGGAAGTAGGCGGACCACGGGGTGAGCCACAGGGTGTGCGCCCGCATGTTGATGGACAGGACGTTGCCGCTGGGCGACACCACGGGTTCGTGCTGCTGGTCGCCCTTCAACAGGTACCCGGTGCAGTTCACGAACCAACTCCCCGGCTCGACCGACATCACGTCCCCGCTGCGCAGGAGCACCTCGACACCACCGTCGTCCCGGTCGACGACATCCTCGAGGTGGTCGACCAGGACGCGGCGAACCCCGTCCGAGACGGTGCGCTTCTCCCGCTCGGAGAGGTTGGCGAGCATGAAGGTCGCCGGTTCGTCGACGAGGCTGAGACCCGCCCGCTCGAGGAACCACCGGCGCACCTCCGCCCCGTTGGTGCCGTCGAAACGCCGGGCGAGCTCGCCGTACACCTCACCCCCCGTACTTCCTGCCCACCAGCGTCGCAGGCCGGCGGGGTAGATCTCATCGCGGTTGACGAACACCACCCCGGAACCGGCGACGAGGTTGACCTCACGCCCGGGGTAGGTGGTGACGAGCGTGTGGGCGGTGTCCATCCCCGTCTTGCCACCGCCGACCACCCACACGGGTGCCTCACCGGCGGCGATCTCGGAGCCGCGCAGGTCGATGTGATCGGGCGAGACCGAGTGGACCCTGGTGCTGGACAGCGGCAGTGGCTCGTTGTGAGGCGACACGTTCGGTCGGATAGCGAAGCCGGGTGCCCGGATGGCCGGTCGGCCTCGATCACGCGGAGCTCACCGGCGTTGGAACGGCAGCTGATCCGCACCACACCGCCGCGCTCCTCGTGGGACTCCTCCTCCCAACCGAACCGCTCGACGATGTTCGTCCGCTGTGCTGCGACCTCGTAGCAGTGCTGCAGGTGGTTGCGCACCTCGTCCACGGTCGCCAGGTGCGAGGGGTCCTCGTCGAGCTGCCACGGGATGTTGCCAGCGGTGAACATCGGGTGCGGCTGGTGCAACCGCACGTGGTCGTAGGTGTCGACCCACATCCCACCGGGGCGTTCCCGGCGGTCCACGACCGCGACCGAGGCGTCCGGCCCGAGGTACTCGGAGGCGACCACCAAGGCGTTCAGTCCAGCGACCCCCGCTCCCACGATGCACAGGTCATGGCGTTCGACGTTGTCCGACTGCGGCCCCATCTCGTCCTCCATCGCCAGGCCGTCGTGCTGGTGTGTTCCTCTCCGGTCAGATGCCGTGCGGAAAGGAAGCAGCACCTGGTGATGGCCGTAGCCAGCACCTCCGGACGGGTGATGTCGGCGACGTGCCCTAAGGCCCGCGCGCCACACACGCCAGGACGGCCATGACCGCAACGGTCAGGCCGCACAGCAGCGCCTGGAGGGGCAGGGGAAGCCACCCGGGCGAACCGGACGGCGCCTTTCCGGGCCGTGCCGATCGCCTTCGACCAACCTCACGGTCGGTCCGGTCCCCGCATCAGCCGCCGGGGCTCCCGTTGCCGTCGATCCGTCGGGCATCGGCATCTGATCGAACCTTCCTCGTTGGCGTCTCGTGGGGCCGCGAAGCTCAGCCGGCGGCGGCGGCCATCCGTTCCTCCATGGCGGTCTGCTGCGCGAGCGGCGTGACGGCGACGAAGACGACGCCCTGCTCTGTTCGGCCGGTGTGCCCCGCCGGCCAGTGGAACAGCTCACCAGCCCGCGTGGTCTCCTCGGAACCGTCGCCGTAGGGGATCGTCATGTCGCCCTCGAGGACGATGCCGTAATGGTCGCCGGCGCACAGCCCGTCCGGCATCGCCGCGAAGAAGGGGCTCAGGTCGGTCCCGGCCGGCAGCGTGTACCGGCCGATGTGCATCTCGCCCCACCGACCGCTGCGGATGTCGATCCCGTCCTGCTGGAAGTCGGTGGTCAACTGGTCTGGTCCAGCATGCATCGTCTGTGTCCTCCCTGCGGTGGCGTCGAACGGCCCGTCTGGGCCTGAGGTCAGCATCGCGATGGACCACGGCCGTGGCCATCCCAGGAAGCTGGGGGCTGCGCCGTCGAGGGACATCTGGTCACAGGGGGCTGGGGGAGCCAGGGAAGGTGGCTGGCATGCGGAGCGTGCGGTTGGGCTCGGACATCGAGCGGGGGGCGATGACGATCCAGCCGGCCGCGCCGGCCCGGATCACCTCGCTGCTGATGGCCGCCTACGGGCTGACAGGCCGGGGGGAGGAGATCACCCGGCAGGTGCTGCAGGGCAGTTCCACCGCCGAGATCGCCGCAGCCCTGACCATCTCCCCCTCCACCGTGCAGGACCACCTCAAGAAGGTCTTCGACAAGACCTCGGTCCACAGCCGCCGGGAACTCACCGGCAAGGTGTTCGCCCGACACGACGAACCCCGCATCGAGGACAACACCGAACGTCTCGAGGACGTCCAGCAGGTGGTGTGGACCGACCACGGCCACGACCCGCACCGGGTGGACCCAGTACGGTTCGCTGCCACCGTTCGAGACTTCGATCCTGCGAGGTGACCTCCCCGGGTCGACCGCGGCCGCGGCGGCTCAGCTCGGGGCCGCGCCGGCCTTCGCCCGCTTGGTGGCCCGTGCCCTGATCGCGGGGTCCAGCTCGACCTTGCGCAGCCGGACGTTCGCGGGGGTGACCTCCACGGCCTCGTCCTCCCGGATGAACTCCAGCGCCTGGTCGAGCGACAGCAGCCGGGGTGGCGCGAGACGGACCAGCTCGTCACCCGTCGCTGAGCGCACGTTGGAGAGCTTCTTCTCCTTGGCCGGGTTGATGTCCATGTCCTCCGACCGCGCGTTCTCGCCCACGATCATGCCCGCGTAGACCTCGGCGCCCGGGGCGATGAACATCTGCCCGCGCTCCTGAAGGTTCAGCAACGCGAACTGGGTGGCCTGGCCCTGCCGGTCGGCGACCAGCGAGCCGTTCGGGCGGGTGCGCAACTCGCCCTGCCAGGGCTCGTAGCCGTCGAAGACGTGGTGCAGGATGCCGGTGCCCCGGGTCTCGGTCAGGAACTCGGTCCGGAAGCCGATCAGGCCACGGGCGGGGACGCGGTACTCGAGACGGACCCAGCCCGTGCCGTGGTTCACCATCTGCTGCATCCGGCCCTTGCGCAGCCCCAGCAGCTGGCTGACCACGCCGACGTAGTCCTCGGGGACGTCGATCGAGAGGTGCTCGAAGGGCTCGTGGACCTGCCCGTCCACCTCACGGGTCACGACCCGGGGCTTGCCGACGGTGAGTTCGAACCCCTCGCGGCGCATGGTCTCGACCAGGATGGCCAGCTGCAGTTCGCCGCGGCCCTGGACCTCCCAGGTGTCGGGGCGTTCGGTCGGCAGCACCCTGAGCGACACGTTGCCGACCAGTTCCTGCTGCAGGCGGGCCTGGATCAGCCGCGCGGTCAGCTGCTTGCCGTCCCGGCCGGCCAACGGCGAGGTGTTGACGCCGACGGTCATCCCGAGGCTCGGCTCGTCGACGGTCAGGCGGGGGAGCGGGCGTGGGTCGTCGAGGTCGGCGAGCGTGTCGCCGATGGTGACCTCGTCGATGCCGGCGACGGCGATCAGGTCACCCGGGCCCGCCTCGTCGGCCTGGACGCGGTCCAGCGCCTCGGTCAGGTACAGCTCCGAGAGCTTGACCCGCTCCACCTCGCCGTTCTCACGGCACCAGGCCACGGTCTCGCCCCGGCGCACGCGGCCGTTCTGGATCCGGCACAGCGCGAGGCGGCCGAGGTAGGGGGAGGAGTCGAGGTTGGTGACCAGCGCCTGGAAGGGGTGATCGGGGTCGTGGGTCGGAGCGGGCACGTGGCTCATGATCGTCGCGAACAGTGGCCCGAGGTCGGTACCGGGCTGGTCGAGGTCCAGGGTGGCGGTGCCGGCCCGGGCGTTGGTGTAGAGCACCGGCAGGTCGATCTGTTCGTCCCCGGCGCCGAGGTCGATCAGCAGATCGAAGGTCTCGTCCACCACCTCGGCGATCCGGGCGTCGGGGCGGTCGATCTTGTTCACCACGATCAGGACGGGGAGGTTGGACTCGAGCGCCTTGCGCAGTACGAACCGGGTCTGGGGCAGCGGGCCCTCGCTCGCGTCGACGAGCAGCAGGGCAGCGTCGACCATCGCCAGGGCTCGCTCCACCTCGCCGCCGAAGTCGGCGTGGCCGGGCGTGTCGACCACGTTGACGGTCACCGTGGAGCCGTCGGGCTCCGGGACCACCACCGCGGTGTTCTTGGCGAGGATCGTGATGCCGCGCTCGCGCTCGAGGTCGCCGGAGTCCATCACCCGTTCGTCGACGTCCTGGTTGGCGCGGAACACCCCGGATTGCCACAGCATGGCATCGACCAGGGTGGTCTTGCCGTGGTCGACGTGGGCGATGATGGCGACGTTGCGCAGGTCCGAGCGGACCGCCGTCGTGGGAGAGGGCACGAGGACACCGAGGTGGTGGGAAGGGGCGGGAGGTGAGGCGAGGATACCCCCGCGGGGTGGCCAGCCGGCCGCGGGTGACCGGGTCCGGGGTGGCCAGCCGGCCGCGGGTGACCGGGTCCGGGGTGGCCAGCCGGCCGCGGGTGGCCGGGTCCGGGGTGGCCAGCCGGCCGCGGGTGGCCGGCTGGCTACCCCACGACCCCCACCGTGGTGGTCGCGGTGCAGCCCGCCGGACGTCGCTGGCCGCCGTCCCACCCCGCGCGGCCCCGCGCCGGCCACGCGCCGGCCACGCGCCGGCCCCGCGCCGGCTGAGCGCCGGCTGCGCTCCGGCTGCGGCCGTCCGGCGCCCGCGGGTTCAGGCCGTCGACGCG
>Ga0207421_10005231_pt1 | contig 14630 bp, 11 predicted proteins | sample SodLakKL_010_SED_4_FD_187542 | JGI IMG/M metagenome (GOLD analysis project Ga0207421, IMG submission 187542) | Alkaline sediment microbial communities from Lake Tanatar, Kulunda Steppe, Russia - 8KL_010_SED (SPAdes) (version 2) | ecosystem: Environmental > Aquatic > Non-marine Saline and...
GTTTGGTGAACTGCTGTGCTTGATAATTGATATGATAGAGGTGAGGGATAAAAAGATAGTTTAAAGTTAGTAATAAGATGTTGTAAGTAAATGTGATGTGGGGGCACTGCCAACTTACCCCGCCCGACGTTCCCTGCGCTGGCTCGAACTCTCCCTTCTCGCCTGCTCGGGAATTCTATTTCATTAAAACTATAATCCATTTTTTGATTTCAATAAATTTTCTAATTCTTTGAAATCTTCTTTTTTTATTTGAAGAGGGCCATTTCTTATCGCAGAACCTTTTTCCCATCCTAACATTTTTCTAATTATATCCCATTCAATTCCATTCCCTCTATCTACAATAATGTTCTTTTCTATAGGGATATATATATTCCAAGACATTCCATTAACTTTTGGATATTCATTTTCAGAGTAAACTTTTTTTCCTCCAGAAACTGTAACACTTCCGAATATTTTTTTATTTCCTTTAACACCATCATCTGGATGTGTTCCAGTTTCATATAATAGAACTTTATCTCCTATCTCCATTTTGTCAGCTTTGCCTTCTTTGCCCTTATGAAACCAAAGCCCTAATGGGCGACCACTTTTTTGCGGTTCTTTTGGCCAATAAATTTCAATATAGTATTTCATTATTTTACCTCTATTTAAGTTATAACTAAACTAATTGTAAAAAATCTTTTTCATTTTTAAATATGTAATCATTCTACCTTTTTCTCCAATAATTTTATTAATCTTTAAGATCTCATGGAAAAGGATGCGGAAAGTTGTGTTTCAGTCTGACGATATTTCTGAGCTTCAAGGAAGAACAGGAAAACTATCTATCGGTGACAAGGAGTTTGAAACACCACTTTATTTACCAATCATTAATTTGATGACTGGTCCACCTCCTGTTTTCCGACAAGGGGGCATTTGGAAGAACATCAAAATTAAATTGATTCAGGAAGAAAAAACAGATCCGTTTATGACACAAATATTACACTTTTTAGACTTTAGTATTTCAAAAAGCCAACTAGAAAATTGGCTTAAAAAAACCTTAGATGAATGGATTGAAGAAAAAGCAAATTACTCACCTACTATTTTTGCTGATTCTGGCGGATTTAAACTGTTATTTTATGAAGGCATAGATACATCTAAATATGATATTTCACCGATTCCCGAGGATATACTTGAATTACAATTAGATTTTGGGTGTGATGTCTTTGCATCTTTGGATTATCCTATCACACATGACTTAGTATCTAATGAAAAACAAGAGAGACGTAAAAAAACGATTCAGAATTCCTTGAAAACATTAGATTTAATGATAAATAAAGAAAAGAAAAGGGCAAAAGAAAAGCTAATTTTATTACCAGTCCATGGTTATAATTTTGATTCTTCTTTTAATTTCACAAAAACTATGTTAAATGAGATAAAAAGCAATGGATATGAAGATATCAGCTTTGGTTTGGCTATTGGTTCTTTAGTTCCTTTAAGTATGAGTCAAGATTACAAAAGAATAATAGATATCGTAGCAGGTACATTGTATGGATTAAAAGAACATGATAATTTCGAACATGCTAATATTCCGATTCATGCATTCGGTGTTTCTAGTATGGGTATGCCTATTTTAGCTGCGATGGGGGTTGACTCTTTTGATAGTGCATCATATGCAAATGGGGCTAGAAATCTCAGCTATAAAAATGAATTTAATGACGGAGCTACTAAATTTTATAAATTAAAGAAATTAGAATGTAATTGTAAGTATTGTCAAGAACTTAAAGATGGGGGATTAGAAAGAGCAAAAGAAATTCTAAAAGGAAAACCAATGATAAAACATGAATTCGACGGGAGGATGATTAATAAATCTGAAATTTATGCATTAATAGCTTGCCATAATTATGAAAAAACTAAAAATAGTATGGAGAGAGTAAAAAAAGCAATTAAAGAGGGAAATCTAATTGAAACTTTGATTGAACTATATTCAAAAGATGACTCTAAAGATAAGTTAGATAAGTATCTCCACCCAATGAGTAACTATTACAAAAGCTTATTACCAAAATTGAAGAATTACAGTACTTTATCATTACTAGATTTTGATAATTCAAAAAGCATTGATAAAATCCCATTAAAAAAAATAGATAATATTAAGTCTATATCTAGTAAATCTTCAGAAAGTAAATCATTATCGCACACACCCGAAGACTATAATGTTTTCAATACGCTTTACAAACCATCCAACGCGAGAATCTTATTGTTTACATCGTGCTCAAAGCAAAAACCCTATTCATCATCTAAAACTGTTGAAACAATCAAAGACGTTTTATCAAATTTACCTAATCCAAATGAGGTAGAGATTATAATATTATCCGGTTTGTATGGTCCTGTTCCATTAAAACATGATAATAAGGAACCATTGAAGACTTATGATTACAAATTAAATGAATCAAATGAAAAGATGATGAATGAAATAAAAAGTCGCACAATAAAATTTCTAACTAGATTTGGTGATGAATTTGAAAATATTGTTGCTTATTTAACCTCAAAACCTTATAGAATCGTTATGAATGAGGTTAAAAATGAATCTGATTCGTTAAAACTTTTACCAAAAGATCCAAATAATAGGGATATAAGGGAATTCTACAGAAAAGAAAACTTGTCTTATCTCGAAAAACAATTAAAGAATCTCTTAGAGGAATAACATGAATCAAATAAAAAAGTGTAAAATAAATACATCGAGTGTATTAAAGCAAATAATTAATGAACGAGATAGTCCTCTATCCATCTTTAGAGAAGCTATTAGTAATAGCTTTGATGCAAAATCTGAAAAAATGTATATATATGTGAATAAAAATGAAAAGGAAGAAATTAACATTGTTTTCGAAGATGATGGAGAAGGTATGAATATCCAAGAATTAGAACAATTTTTCAATGCAGGATACACAAATAAAGATGATTCAAAGATTGGTGAAAAAGGTTTAGGAACCAAACTTTTCTTCAATTCAGAAAAAATAGAAATAATTACTAAAAAAGAAGATATCACTCTAAAAGGAATTTTAGATTCACCATTAGACTACCTCCGTGAAGGAGAAGTTCCTGAATATGAGGTAAAGGAATTAGTAGATTCTGATGTATCCCAAGGTACTAAAATAAAAATAATAAATCTCAAAACAAATAATAAAAGACAAATTTTTTGGGGTGATAAACTTAGGAACTACCTTAGATGGAAAACAGTTGCTGGTTCTATTAGAAGATTTTTTGAAGGTGGGGATAAGTTTAATGTTACATTGGAAATATCTAATAAAAATAGGGGCAAAACCTACACTATATCTGGTCATCCATTACCAAATACAAATGAAGTTGAAGATTCTGATGATTTTGCCTACCAATTTGATCCATTTGAGTATAAAATAAAAAATTCTTCTCGTGAATTTAAAGTTGAAGTGGTCGGTTCAATAGTTGGACCAGAGGCCCACATTGTAAAAGACAAAAGAATGAAGAAAAAATACAAGGGATTCTTTTTGTGTAAAGATTATTTTCCAATTAGAAGTGTAAATGAAGAGGTTTTTGGAAATTCAGGAGAATGGCAGAGTATGCATGTTCTAATAAATTGCCAGGGTTTAAACTTGACTATGGGTAGAGAAGACTTTCTTAATAAAGATGAAGAAGGATCGATATTCAATAAAATCATCTCTAGTTTAAAGGTTTTTAAAAACTCAATATTAAATGGAAAACCCTTTCACTTGGAAGGTCAAAGAATTGAGGAAACAAAGAATTATGCTGGAAAGGGATATGATCGGTTGAGATCCATTAAGAAAAATCAGGAGAAGGAAAAAATAGATTTCAAGAGAGCCACTAAAATAATTCAAAAGAAAAACAACATAGATCGGTTTGAGGATCAAACGCTTCCATTTGCTTTTAAGCCATCTAACAGATTAAGTACATTTTCTCTTTTTATGACTTTACTAGGTAAAGGTTCTTTTTCTAAAAAATATAAAATCTTTGATGTAGATAAAGAAGATGATAGAATTTCTATTTTGATGTCACATGAAAACGGATCTGATTATTTGAAACCAATTTATTATACAATATATAAAACCCTTAACGATAACTTATTAAACAATATTAATAAATCTTACCAAGGAGTTATTTGTTGGGACTCAAATATAAAAAATGATGATATTTCTAGATTTGATGATTTTATTAAATTAAAAGATTTGATTTGAGGAAAAATTAGTCATCTTTAAGGTACTCCTCTAATTTTGCACTTCCTCCTGAATCCCAACTTTTTCTAGGTCTTATCTTTACTGGAACAATTTTTTCAGAGTCGTCATTCATTATGTAACAATAACCAGGTTTTTTTGGAATCTTTTTCATATAGTGACTAATTTTTTTTGCGTCATGTAATTCAGATATTTTATTTCCTACAGCATCAGAGTCTTTACCTGCAGTCAACCGATGTATGATTAATGTGTCACATTGTGATAGAATTCTATTATCTAAAGCCCCTGGCTGTTGAGTTGCCATAACTAATGATAACCCTGGTCTCCTTCCTTGGCGAACCCATTCAACTAAAGGATTTGTACTAGGTACTGATTTCCCCGACGGTGCAAAAAGGTGTCCTTCATCCAAAAACAACCAAATTAAAGGAAAATCAGCTTCCAATGTTTGACCTTTTATTTTCTTTATTTCCTCTCGACTCCTATTGAAGCTCCGTTTATTATACATTTTTTTAACAAGAATACCAGTTAGTAATGTCCTAACATTCCAAGGAAGCTCCCCTGCACCGCTCAAATCTAATATGACAAATTCACCACCTTCTATTATTTCATCTAATTTATTACCAGAGGAACTAAATATCCCCCATGATTTTGCCTTCTCAAGTCTCCTATGGAGGGCGTCTTTAATATTAGCAGATTCAGTAGATTTTTTTACTCTTTCTATTAAATCGGGCACACCATAATATTGCCCAAAATCCTCTTCAGATTTTTCAATTATTTGAGCAAGAAGTCCTGCCTGTGCCTGTGTTTCATTAATGTCCAAAATATACAGCCATTCTTCAATAGATAATTCAGAGGGATATAATTCAAAACCTTCATGAAAATAATGTTGTACTTCTTTATATTTTTCTTCTAATCCTGCAGGATAGTAAACTTTTACAGGGTATGATGAACTGTTAATTCCCCATTCATTCAAAACACTTTCATTATTTGATTTTACCTGTAAACTCCAATACACACCCATCGCGTCTATTACAACTCCTGATAAATTTTGTCTAGCGGTAGATGGAAGTGTCAATAATTCTTCCATAATAACTCCTAAAGTGAATGATTTCCCAGAACCTCTTTTACCACATACCGTTATCATATGAGGCTTATTAAGATCAATATATACTTTTCCATTTAATTTTCGTTTATCATCATATGTTCGGCCAATAAAACCAGAATACTTTATATTTTCACCACCGATGATCATTTTACATCATCCCCTCTAGAAAATAACCTTAATTTGATAAGATTACAACATATCTTTTTAGAAGTTTCAGAAGATAGATCTAATGCTTCTATTACCTGATTGAACTCCTTTTCTGATATTTCATTAAAAAGATCATAAATTTCACCATTAGCCTCGAATATTTCGTCAATTTTGACATCTATGTTATATTCTTTTAATTTATCTTTTATATCCTCTTCATCGATGACCTTTTTTTCTATGTTTTGTTTTGATTTTTCCCATTCATCCCAATAATTTTCATAATTTTCTTTAGAAAAGGAGTCAATATTTTTTTTCAATTCTGCCTCACAACTATTGAGATATTTTTTCCCTCTTTTAACCCACACCTCTTCTCTATCTGGCAATTGTCTTTGGAGGTTATCGAGTTTATCCTTTTGGTTATTTATATTCTTTAAACACCTTTCCCTTGATATCTCATAAATTTCTTTGGCTTCTTGTAACAAACTATTTAAATTTTCTATTTCAGTAGATATTTTTTCCTTTTTATTTTCAAAACTTGGAACTATGCTATATCTAGTTTTATCTAGAAGGTCATATAACTTTTCAAGTTCTAAATCACCCTCTATATAGTCATCAATATCTTGGGCTACATTTGCATGAGATATATTTTTCTCTAAATTATTTGTTGACATGAATTCATTTATTTCTTTTAAATAATCATCGAAATTATCATTTGGACTTAAATCACATTTTCCCAACCCATTTAATTTTTTTATTTTTTCATCTAATTCAAATTTTAATTCTAATAGATGTCCTATTACTATAATATTATCTAATAATGTCTCAAGATCGTTTTTTATTAAGTAAAGTAAAGATGATGTAAGTTCGGACAAAGGGCGAAGGGAATTAACATAATCCGCTATTTTAGTATCTGCAAAAACATCATTAGCAATTACTTTTTTTAACTTCTCTTCCATTATATCATAATTTACTTCTATTCTTTTATCAAACATTTCTTCTAATGACTTAAGTCTCTCTGATTTTTGAATATTGTCTATTTCGTTGTATTTCTGTTTTAATTCCTTTATTTTTTTATTATTTTCTTGTGTAACTAAATTTGTAATAACTTCTTTTTTAATTGTTTTTTTTGCCTTTTCTTTTAACTTATTTTTTTTATATTCTAATACTAATTCAGGTTTCACTACTAATTTATCTATATCTTTTAACACCCAATTATCCCAATAATCTTCTAATACTAATATAAGATATACCATAGCTTTACCTACATTCTGAATTTCAGTGGTTCCAAATATCAGTTTATACAACCTATTGAAGTCAACCTTCTTTTTGTCGCCTATTTCTTCCTCAATTATTTCGATAATTTCACTTGTTCTTGCACTATACTCAGGAATAAGTTTATAATCTCCATTTTTTTCTTTCAAGAATGGTTCTTTACTAAATTTTTCTAAAACTTCTTTTTCAAAATCTTTACCTGCTCTTTTACTTTGTTGAACTCTTTGGAAGCTTATAACATTTATATTAGTAAGGTTTGGATTGTTGAAGAGTAACGATTTTTCCTGCTTACAATGTTTTATTCCATAAATAAAATCCATTATATCTTTTCCCTTGTATTCTCCTTTAAGTCCTAACTTTTCTCTAAGATAAGATTTTGGATTTTTTAACTGGTGTCTAAGAAAATCTAATATGGATAGAGTTCCTCTTCCAGCAATTCTATCATTTACTGCCGGAGGCATGTCATACCCCGCTAATTTAGCAAGAGATAATTTTAGAAACAATGTGTAAATTCTAAAATCGCTCCTATTTTGAAAAGATTCTATTATATCTTTTATTAACCTATTATTTGAATCGTTTTCTAATTGTTTATATATCTGATTGTTTAATTTTCGTTCTATATTTTCTATTAAATCAGATGCTCTATCATTTCTTTCAAAAACTTTAAATTTTGCAAATTCTTCAGTTTCTTTTGGTTCACCTAAGTTGATAACAATATTTAGGGCCTTACTATTAATCTCTTCCTTAAGTTCGACTGGTGGTTCATTATTGGATGATATTGCCATATAGATTTTATCAGCGTAATAAAATTTTTCTTTTACATCGAAGATTAGATACCGGCCATTACCTTCTTTTATTCTGTCAATCATTTCTGGATTTAACTCATTTTCAATTGCTTCTTTCCAAAGATTAATTAGAGATTTGTTTTCTAAATTGTACTTTTCAACTGTTTCTCTAACAACTTCGCTACTCTTCTTTGGTCCCTCAACAGAAGATTCGACTATAAGCTTTTCTGGATAAAATACTAATCTCCCATTTTCACATTTAAAATAATCTTGCGCAATAGCTTGATTTATAAATTTATCAATCTCCTCATCGGATAATGTAATTTCAACTTTATTTGCTTCACTTTCTATTTCACCTTGATCAAAATAAACTGGACTTTTAGAATAATCTAAAATGCCCGTTTTTGCAATACTTTTCAAAACCCTTTTATGAATATTACTAATATTACTATATTTCAGATCGATTGTGTCTTCAATTTTTTGTTTGCCAGGTAATTTTTTAATATCGGCTTTCTCTAAATAACCTATATTTTTTTTAACTTTATCTCCATTTTTATATAAGTATTCTAAATCTATTAAAGATTCCCCACTCCACAGCTCTAAATATTCGGTAAGTATATTTTTATAATCTCTAAAAGCCCTTATAATTATTTCATCTTCTTTTTCTCCTTCCCCATGTTCTAAAATCTCTCTCCTAATTACATAATCAAGTGCTTCTTCAGTGAAAGGATACACATATTCTTTATCTTCTTGGCTCGATTTTTTAATTTTATTATACCATTCCATAACCTCTTGATCATCTTTTCTTTCTTCTAGAATTGGAGTAAGATACAATCTATATAAATCCATAAATAAAGATTTTGTTTCTAAAGGTGAGAGATCGACATTATAACTTATGCTTTCTCTTATTCTGTCTGCTAAATCCCTTTCTGCTTGAAAATTCTTTGTGAGCTCATCTAATGCCAATGTATTTGCAAAGAGAATATAAGGGGGTTCATCATAATGTTTAAACCCAGTTACAGCACTACGGATCATTCTTTGAATAATAAGTTTAAGCCTAGTTGTTTCTCCTGGTTCAACCTGACGAATCATTTGTTCAAATTCGTCTATGTATATGGCAGGATATTTGTTTTCTACTTTCTTATAATGTATAGAAAACCATTCTACTGTTCTGCAAGCTTCAGCAGCAGGAAGGGATTTAACTACTTTACTTATATCCCTCAATGACCTTGGACTATCAAATATTTCTAAATATCTCTCTTTTTGTTTTTTTGATATCGTTTTACTTACATCCTCTATTGTTAAATCATCTTTATTACTATTGAATATATTAATTAAATCTTGTTCTTGTATATTTTCAGAAGCTTCAACAAAAGATTCAAAAATACAAAACAAAAAATCTGAAGGAACAGGCGATTCTTCTAAGCTAACTGTAAAACAATCTATTTCTTTATCTCCATATTGAAGCATATCGAACTTTTTATCTTTAATTCTTTTATTTTCTTCACATAATTTAGAAATTATATCCATAATTATAGTTTTGCCAGAACCATAACCTCCATAGATGATTACTCCAGGGCTTTCTTTTTCTCTTAAACGAGTTATTATGCCTTCTAGTATCTCTGTCCTCTTAGGTGTGGATATAAAATGAGGTGCTTTCTCGATAAATTTCCGAAATTTTAACAAATTTTTCTTACGAGCTATATCATAACAAACCTCATGGACACCTTTGATTGTTTGTTTACCCAAAATTCTAACGATATCCTCTAAAGATGAGTTCATCGCTTTGTTATCAGAAATCATTTTTTATTCACCTTTCGATTTATTGGAAATTATATACTTCTTATTTGCACTTTTCAGATTATTAATATTTTCAATTATATATATTCTTTCCCCGGTTACTTTATATTCAAAAATTTTTGAAGGGTCCGACATTAACACTATTTTTCGTTCGCTACCTTCGTCAAGTTCATTTGGCGGTAAAAATTCCATATCATAGAAAATACCTGTTGGTGACTTTTTTTGTAAATCATCTAAAAATTCAAAAATGGAGTTAAATTCTGACAAAATTTCTTTAATTTCTACTATTGCAATATTTGTACTTGGCTTATCTAAGTTATGTAAAATATTCCTTACCAAACCATTTTTCATTTTATCAAAGCCTCAATTACGATTTTCCCTTCATATTTATCTTTAGAAATTTTCCTTTCATATATTAATTTTTCAATGATCTTTTCAATTTCTTTATCCGTCCATTCAAAATCAATTCTTAAAATTTTTTCTAATTCTAAAAGATCGATTCTCCCATGATCTTTAATTATGTCTTCAACTATATCTCCCTTATCCCCTCTTAATCTAGAATATTCGACTTGGTCTATTTTCCACTTGCCATCTTTCTTATAAATAATTTCAAAGTCTTTTATAAAACAAATAATAGCACCACCAGTTACTTCGTTTTTAATAATCGTATAAATCCATTCTTGTATATTATCTCCTATGTTATAATCTTCCCTTTTTACTTTTTTATCTATTTCTTGAAGTACCCTGTCAAAATGTGTAAAATTTTTCTTAGATTTCTTTTCTAATAATTTGAATGCTTTTTTTCTAAAATCAGTTGTATTAATAAGAGATTTTCCCTCATCCGTTAATTCAATTTTATTATCTTCTCGGACCCTGATGACACTCACAGATCTATTTTCATTTTGTTTAACAAAACTTAGCCATTCGTCTATATCTTTAAATATTTTTGTTTCATTATTTTCGTTTACTTCTCTCATTTTTTCTTTTAATTCTTTCTCAGTAATTGCAATATCAAATTGTACGATTTGAACAAGCTTTTTCAAAGCGATTAATAGATATTGTTTACCGATTCTTGGCATCGATTTATTCATTTAAATCATCCCTAAATATCATTCTCAAAGTAACCATCTCACTAATAGATGTTCCACCATGACACCCATGAGCATAATTTGGTGTGTGCTTTGAATCATATCTTGAGAGAATCCCAATATCTGGCTCGTTAAATATTTTAGAAATTTTTGGTGTATAAATATCCAAACCGGGGATTTCCTTTAATGTTTGTTTATTAAATTTTCTAGAATCTTTATACCATCCAAATAAAAATTTTTGAGACGATAGAATAAAGGGTTTTTTATCTATAATTTCAAGAATATCTTCATCGGGGATTTCTACTTTTTCTTTTAACAAATTACGAATTTTTGATGCCAATTTTTCTCTACTCTCTGAGGCCATGCATATTTCCATTTTTCCTTCCCTTTCTGTAAAGGTTGCCTCATCAAAATTTACAATATATACTTCCTCTAACTCAACATTGTTTTTTAATACACTTGGATCGAATTCGTATTTCATTTCCTCTTCTATTATTTTCTTTTCTCTACGTGTAAGTTTACCGTGATCAGCACCAATAATAACTTCCAAACTTTCTTCTTTATTTTCTTCAGCTAATGATAGAATACTATCCGTAATATAATTTATAAATTTTGAGAGTGAAATATAGTAATTATCGAATTCTTCAATTGATAATTCAGTGTGCAAATATTTGTCAAAATCTTCAACATAAATTACCAAATCCGATTCTAAGGCCTCCTTTGCTTCGGTAGGTTTTTCAGGATCGTATAAAATTCTCTCTCTTTCATCAAGCCATTTATCTACTACATGCACAATATTTCCTCTAACTAACTCCAATACTTTTCCTGACTTTTTACTAATATTGAAATTATTATTCAATCTTACATTTTTGCATATTTTTTTAGCAAAAATAGTTAACCCTGAGTTATTATAAATTGGTCTTTGAGCTAGTTCATAATGGTAGTCTGTTTTCATGTCAATAAATTCAAAATCTTCATTTTTTAAATAAAATTTCTTTAAATTAAATATTTTTTCTTTTAGTTTATTCTTCCAATGATATATTCCACTCTCTTCGGGAGTTAGACCTGTTAATATAGATGCTACTGCTGAGGGTGTATATGAGGGAATATTTGAAAACATAATATCAATTTTACTCGGAGTTGTTTTTAGTAATCCTTTTTGTCTAATTATTTGGTAATCGGTATAACCAAATCCATCAATTATAATAAAAACTCGTAACTTATCTTCTTCTGTAGGTTTTAACAAATCTGTAAGATGTAGATATTCCTTTTTGAATTTGCCTTCGTTGTAATTCTTTACCATTTCTGATGTGTAATCATCATATTTATTAACAAAAACAGATCTTAAAATTGAAGACTTTTCAATTTTTGAATCATCTAAAATAAAAGAACACCATTTTTCTAAAAATAAAGGTAGTGTAGATAAAGATGGTTCCATATCTTTAATTCTCCTCGCTTTTTCTGTCATTTTTTTCTCTTGCTCAACAACTATTCTAGCTTCGTTTAAAGCAATAAAATTCTTATTGTCTAAAAATTCTGATTTTTCAATTCCATCTTTTTGTTTAAGAAACACTATGAATATATCTTTCCATTTTTCCTTTTCCATTAGACGATTGATAAGCGAAAATGATTTTATTATAGATATTTGAGTTAGGAGTTTAAGAAAATTATCTAAGCGAGATGTTGTTTTAATAACTTGCTCCATATTATAATCAGAGATATGAATTTTGTCTTGTGTGAATTGATTTCTTGCTTTTGATAAGTATTGATCTAATTCCGATTCAGGTATATCTGAAAATAGTAAACAAAAATGTTGTAATATTTTTTTAATTGATTCGGTTGGATCTTGTAAATTTATTTTTTTATTATGTTGAAATAATTTTCTATAAGATTTTTGTATTGATTCTACATATTGTCTATCTAATGGTCGTATTACTACGTCATTTAATGTCAAATCGAATAACCTACCCTGAATAGCCTTTTCTATTGCTAATGTTCGGAAAATTTTTTGCATGTCTTCGTCAGTATTTTCTAATCTCTCTAGAAATTCTTTTTGATATTTTAGCTTTAAAAATCCATATTTGTTTTTAAATGATATTGCAAATAAATTTTTTTTCACATTTTCATCATATTCATAAAATAGTTGATTTTCACTAATACCTATTGTACCTAAATAAAAATTTTTAAGTTTCTCAGGCACTATTTTTAACTTTTTATATGGTATATAAATATAATTATTATCATTATTTGATATGATATCCACATATCTCGAAGGGGTGTCTTCACCGACTGTTAGGGATAGATAAATGCGAAAAATATAATCACTTAAATTAGAAAAGTTATAGCTCTTGGCAGAGGTGTTAGTGAGATTTTCAAATATATTAATTAAAGTCTTAGTTCTATCCTGAATTTTTACCTCCTTAAATTCTATAAAACCTGAACCTGGAACTGTATGATAACTATCTATTATTGAACTTATACAAAAAAAAACTACTGATTTTTTTCCTTTTTTTTCAACAATGTATTCAATAGCCCTGTATATGTTTTTTCTTAGTTCCTTCATATTAGTTGCTATTGGTAGTGATAATACATTTTTATTATTAATTAATATATTGTTCAACACCTTTTTATTAAACGGTATCGGTTTATTAGTAGGGATATACAGAATATGACCTTTTTCCTCTTCGATTGATTCTGCTGTTTTTGCTAAATATTGGAATTCAGTAAAGTCTAATTCTCTTTCAATATTTCTTATAATCTCCTCAAGCATCTGTTTTGATTATAGTCTCTTTGTACTAAAACTTTATTAATAAATGGAAGGTTTATGTTACCAAAGAATGAACAAATCTTCAAAAATGTTCTTGATAGGCTTACAAAAAAGCTAAACAAGTTAGTCCTGGAAGGGTATGATTATGAAATCCATTTCTCTAAAATAATTACAGAAAAAATGATTTATTTTTATATTAATTATGATGGATAGATTTGATGAAAAAAAAATTTAAATATATCTTAAATAATGTCTACAAAGATGAAGATACATTAGAAAGAAATTATTATATTTTAATAGAATTTAAGTACTGGTAATAAAATCAAAGAGTAGTCAATGATTGTTTAGGTCATTATCCTTTCGTACAGAAAAGTTAAATTTGGATTTATAGGATTTATAATAGGCTTCACCCCAATTTATTTATATTTGAAGCTAAATAATAGTTCGGGAAATGCTAAACTATGAAGTTACCGATCCTCAAGATATTCAAAATCCAATTCCAAAGGATAAAAGGAGCGAACAATTATTAGCCTATCACGGGACGTCTCTTTCTTATGCAGAGGATATAGAGAAAGAGGGATTCGCACCCAATCAGTTGCCTTATTCTATGGAAGATATTGATACGGTAAATCGAGCTTACAAAAGATTAAAATGGTCTGGAATTTCTGGATCAGGATACCCAACTATAAGCACTTTTACTATTGGTCAAAATAAATCACGGAAAGAATTTAAACCGATTAGCTTCGCTTGTCGCTACGAGTACGCAAGAAATTACGCCACCAATCCTGGAGGAGAGACAATTAAGAATCTCATAATTGCTATTGAAGAGTTCGAACAATTTAAAGACAATGAAAATCTTAGAAATAAGAATATAACAGATTTGCAGAAGAAATTGAGAAGTCCTCCAACTCTGGAGATGTTAAGAAAAACACAACCCGGGGCCGCAAAGGAACAAGCTATAAAAGAAGAAAAAGCCATTAAAAGAGCCATCGAGAATTGTCAAAATCAAAAACTTCTAAAAAATATGTGGAACGAGCTTTCAAAAATTCGAGAAAAATATATCCAGGTTTTTGAACAACATAAGCCAGTTGTTTATGCGATTCCTGCAAGACCAGAGTGGTTTAAATCTGAACCATATCCAAATGCTATCGATATTTCCATAAATCGTGCAATCGATGCCGAACATCTTTTTGCTCGAATCGAATTCCCTAATGACTTAGAATGGGTCTTTCCTCCTCCACCAACTATTAAAAATCCTTGAATTAGAGGGCGTAACTATTGAAGAGTTTGAGAATATGAGGAAAGAGAAGGCATCGGAACGAGGTAAGTTTGAAAAGAAGTTGAAATTATATAATTTTTAATCCCTTTATCAATAAATTATATATTATTCTAGTGGTTTAGGATTATAATTTAAACTAGGTGATACCCTTGACCCTCCAAATATATGGCATGGACAATACGGATTTT
>Ga0207421_10005232_pt1 | contig 14630 bp, 16 predicted proteins | sample SodLakKL_010_SED_4_FD_187542 | JGI IMG/M metagenome (GOLD analysis project Ga0207421, IMG submission 187542) | Alkaline sediment microbial communities from Lake Tanatar, Kulunda Steppe, Russia - 8KL_010_SED (SPAdes) (version 2) | ecosystem: Environmental > Aquatic > Non-marine Saline and...
GTGACAGACAACGAAACAATGAAACAAATGCTTGAAGCAATGAAAGGAGACAGCGATGCTGTCTACAACAGAGAGCCTACAGAAAGAAACTTTAGACTGTTCTGGATAATAGCGATACCCGGGATGCTTATAGCAAACTTTCATTTACTAGACCCTTCAAGCCTTTTCGCACACGTAAGAGCAGTTCTTATAACCACTATAGGTTTAAGAGGCTGGAGCTATATACCTGAGTTTCTTGATACAGCAGAAGAAGTAGGGCTTGTAGTTCCAGAAGATAAAGACTCTACAGTTGAAAGACTTGAGAACAAGCTTGAAGAACTGAAACAAGAAAAACTTGAAGAACAAGAAGACGAGGACAACTAAATAATGACAGAACAAAACTATTTCAAACAGTTATACGGAGATAAAGCCGGTGGTAAACAGGATAACCGGTCAGTTGAACAGATTTTATGTGGTTTACAGGGAGGTAAGTTCGGTGAAGAGAAACAGTACAGCAGCGACCCCTGTTACAGCGAAGTTGATAGCACGGTGTTCGACTACTTTACATTGTTAGAGAACACGTATGATGTTCAGGCACCGAAGGAAGGTGAAGAGTCTACGACTCAGCTATACCTTGACCACTTTACAACAAGTCCGGGTGAACTAGAATGAGTGATATAAGTGTTATACTCGCAGAGAACCCGATAATTTTATGGGGAGGTCTTATACTAGGTCTTCTAATCTTCCTAACTACTCGTTACTTGGAGCAGATGGGAGAGGAAGAGTACAGTACACCAAGACCTTCAACATTGGACGCTATAGTTAAGCCACGTATTAAAGAGCATTTAGATATGCGTGGAAGAACAGCTCCGGATACAAGTCTTAAGATTGGACGTGAATTAGTTGGAGATGTTGACAGGTATGTTGATACGAAGATGCCTAGTATTTTAATGAATCCTAATCCTCGTAAGGATAAGGAGAGTGAGCTTGAAGACCTTGATGAAGATGATTTTACGGATGTAAGAGTTCTTAAGGTTAGTAGTTCCGGTATCTTTGATAAGGTTCTTGATGAGGTTCTGGTTGCGTTAACGAATCCTAGTGAGGAAGAGCAGGCTAATAACTGGAAGTTTTACATCTTTAAGAAGGATAGTTTCTTGGATGTGCCGGGTAACGATATGATTTTAGACCCGGATGTGTTAAGCTATAACTATGCTGGTATGGAGGTAGAGATTGATGATGCTACACGTAACGTGGTTAATGCTGCGGTTTCTACTGAGGTATCGGAGAAGGTTTTAGCTGCTATGCCTAATTATACGGAGAAGGTTGATTACTTGTTCCCGATTCACAGTCAGAAAATGACTGGTATTGAGAAGGAAGGGGAGCATCTCCGTGATAATGACGGGTTCTAGGTTTTTCTTCTTCTTTTTTTCTATTATTTGTTTTGTGAGTGGTTGAAGTGTTTCTGGATGCGTTTCTGAGTGCTGCCTTTGACTTGTTTGAGGTATACATTTTTTTGTTGTTGGTGTTTGAAAGGTTACCTTTGGTTCTTAGATGGGCTTTGTTTTTTGTTGGATGTGTTTTTGTTGTTTGGGTGGTGGTACGCTGTTATGGTGGTGTCGGAAGTTAGATAAAACTAGTTGTTTGTTAGTTTGTTATGGGAGAGCTTTTAGAACAAACACGGAAACACCGAAAAATAATAACCCTCTACATAACCGCCGCAATACTAGACGCAATAACAACAAGCCTAAGCTACTACCACTCTGGAACAGAAGTAAAAGAACTCAGCCCCTTACTAGCACCGATACTACCATACCTAAACAGTATACAAGCAACAACAATAATGACGCTTGTAACACTGCCAATCCTACTCGTTTTGGTATACCTAACAACCACAGAAACACATAAAAACACAGGAAAATACTCGATAATAGCAATAGCAACAGGAAAAATACTGGCAAGCACAAACAACCTAGGAGTATACCTAAACCATCAAACAAGTTTCACACTGACACCGGAAACACACATAACCCTGATAATACTAACCTACCTAACCCTCGTAACACTAGTACTGTACGGAGGAATCAAAGACCTCCAAAACTACAACAAAAAGAAAAAGAAACAACAGAAACTAGCTGAACTACCACAACAAGATTTCAGCTAAAATCAGCATACCAACAATACCCATAAACAAACTAACCCATAACAAAACACCGGGCAGACCTGTCAACAACAAGAACCAGTTAGTTAAAGCACTGGTAGCCGCATCAACGTGTCCAACAAAAGTCTGTAAAGCATTTCTCTCAACATCAGAAGTAGTCTCAACCTCATACAAGTACCGGTCTTCTTCACTGAACTCAAACCTTACCTCCGGAGAATCCCAGTCCGTAACAGGGTTATTAGACTCAGAATCAATAGTAGTGCCGCAAGCACTTCTACTATCTTCACTTCCTTCAATGCTTACAACCCTTGTAATACCACAACCGAAACCAAGAAGCCCCGGAGTCGTAGTATAAGTAGCCTCAACGCTTTCACTAGGCAGTGTTAAAGTAACATTACCTTCCTCAGCTCCCGGTTCAAGCCTCCAACCACGGTCATAAACACCGTAGTCCGGGTCAGAATCATCGAACTCGTGAAGCTCAACATTATTACTGTCTATAACATCGTCCTCAATATCTACATCTAAAACCTCTAACGTAGGAAAGTCAGCGGTAAACCGTAAATCCTCCTCAGTAATATTATACTCTTCCTGCTGCTCCTCATCCAACAACAGCTCGCTTCCACCACTAACCATTATCATAGTAAAAATAACTATGAAAGCTGAGAAACCAGCCGCTATCTTAATATGACCTGCCATCTAACTATCTTCCTCCGCCACTGAACCCTTTAACAATAAAGAAAGCACCTATACCTGCTGCGAAAGCAGCTATAATCAATGCCACGCTTGTAGGATAGTATCCTTCAGTTACACTGAAACCGAACACCCCAAGCACCGCATAAAGCAGTGTTAAAGCATCGCTTCTAGTTACCAAGTGTACTAGTACAGCCGAAAATGTTACCAGAAGTGTTGCGAACAAGAACTGTCCTCCGGTATCCAGCTCATTTCTTATAGACTCATCAAGACCTGTTACAATACCTATTACCCTGCTGATACCGTCACCTACAATGTCCGGCAAGGTTTCTTCTGATACAGTGAAGCCTTGTTCTCCACTGGAAACAGTTTCACCTGTTTCAACATCTTCGGCAACTACTTCCCACGCATAGGTTCCTACACCTAGTTCTTGCGTACCTCCTAGTTCAGCGGTCTGGTTTGGTTCAACGGTTTTCTGGTCTACCATTATCTGTTGGTCTTCAAGGTTTATTCTTATAGTAAAAGTAGCTTCCCTATCTGCTTCACCGGTTGCGTTGAACTGTACTTCTTTATCCTCATCTTCAACGGTTTCAAACACTTCATCTTCCTCCGGCTGTAACAGGTCGAACACTGTGTTAAAAGAAGCTTCCTCTACTGTGAAGCTTTGTTCTTCAGTAACTATCTCCTCTTCACCGCTTTCTCCTGCTTCGGTTGCCTGTACTTTGAAAATGTACTCTCCCGGCTCCGCAGACTCAGGTAGTATCTGGTTAGGAACAAACTCGTCTTCATAGTCTATTCCCCCGCCCTGAGTAACATCTTGGTCTAAGTAGGTTACAACACCTGATTCCTGTCCGTCAGGGAACTCTAGGTCTACACCTATATTGGTTTCATTGTCTTCTCCATCAACATTAAAGTTGTAGGTAAGTCCTTCGCTTAGAACTGTTTCAGGGTACTCGCCTTCCGGCTGACTAATAACTATATCTGCGAAACCGCTTTCCTCACTTACATCAAAGGTTCTTCTCTCTGATTCTTGTGTGCTTCCTGTCTCGTAAATTGTTGCGTCCATACCCCATTCCCAGTCTCCGGTCTGCTCATCTTCTAAGCTGTAAGTACCTTCTACTTCTAACTCTTCAGTGCTGCTTCCTCCAAGCTCGGAGTCAACAGTATCTTCAGTACCATCCGGTTTAACAACATAGATTGATGCGTCTGCTAAATGGTATCCTTCCGGTGCTGTAGCTATACCGTTAAAGTTTGGTTCGTCACCTAGTTCGTAGCTGAAACCATCTTGTGGTTGTATAAGGTCGAACAGTATATCTGCTTCCGCCTCATAACTGTACTGGACACCATCAAAATATCCTTCAGGAACCCCATTATCTGAATCAAGACTTAACTGTACTATATCATAGCTTAACTGACTGTTCTCATCGAAAGCATCAGGAGAAATCTCTATAGTCTGACTGCTCCTGATATTTCCTTCCTCATAAACATTCGCAGTAACATTCGCTTCCTCAGCAGCTTCATCTATATCAAAATCTAGCTCTATATCAAACCATTGTCCTGATGCTGGAGGGTCGTCAAACTCTTCAAACTCAATAATATCTCCGGAGTCCTTACTTCCTACAGCAAAATTACTTGATGCGTAGAAGAAGTATATTCCGTTATCTACAGTGGCACCTGTTTCTCCTATCTCGTCACTGTCAGCAATAGTATAGTGTAAAGTACCGTCCGACCTTTTCATACTTACATTCCACGCATCCATTTGGTTCAATACTATTTGTTCGTCTTCCTGAACGGTTCTGTCGTAGTATAGACTGGAAGAGCCTGAAGCCTCCAAATGATAGTCTCCGAATCTAGGTTCTCTGAGAGTATCATTAACTACATCCCAGCTTCCTCCTGTATCAGCCCAGTTAGGGTCGTCTAGTTCTTGGTTATCATCAAAAATATCTATTAGAGGAACGTATGACACGCTATCTTGTACAGTTATTGTTCTTATATCTGTTTGTTCTCCTTCAAGCTCCGGTATATTGAACCAGTAATCAAAGTCTCCTAACTCATCCATTGTTAACGTGTAATCACACGTTACTGTTGTATTATCTCCGGGATGCGGACATTCTTCTTCTATTACACCTTCAAAGATTCCTTCTATAGTTACTTCTTCTTCTGTATCAGCGGTTACATCTACTGTGAACTCTACTTCCTCACCGGTTTCTACAACGGTTTCATCTGCTGGTTCAAAGTTTTCAAATGTTACTTCGTCTGCGGCTGCTAAACCTGCTGCTAAAAACATAAATAGTACTGCTATTGAACCGGCTTTCTTTGAGAACTGTCTGATAGTTTATCCTTACCTCTATAATCTATATAGGAAACGGTGTTTTTTAACTTTATACATTCAAAAAAAGATGCGGCAAAAATAAGGATAGAAAAAAAGGTTTTTTACTGCTCTCCCATTAAACGGGTTCCCTTCACAGCGGAGACAACTATCAGAACCATTAATATTGCGAAACCTGACGCAAGAAGCAGTCTAACAGCTCCACCATCCTCACCAGAATCATAAGTATAACTGGTTACACTAGGCTCATCCGTATCACCGTTCAACAAGAATACAGGGCTGAAATACTCATCAGCACTGTTATCAGGTTCAACAGTGTTCTCTCCTTCCTCCAAGCTGTATACTTCACTGCTTGTTATCTGGTTTCCGTAGCCATCAGGGTTTTCTGTGTAGCTACTCCATTCCGGTAAAACATTGCTTTCTGTATCACCGGTTGTCATTTCTACTTCTATAGCACTGTATCTCCACTGCCCGTCTTCAGGATGCTCGAATACTACTCCTTCACCACCGTCTGCTGTAGGGATAGGGTTCTCTTCTAAATCTTCTGCTGTAAAGCTTTGTGTCTCTGTGAAGTCGTAGTTATCACGGACATAGTTCCCGGTAGAATCTACTTCTGAAGGGTCAAGAACATCGTTGTAGTAGTAGTTAGTTATCTCTACGGTATCTCCTTCATCAAGGTCTAGTTCGTGGAAAGTGTTTCCGCCTTCCATATAGTTAACGTATCCGGCTCGGTCAGCATACTGTTGGTGGGTTACTACCATTGTCGGTGCTATGGTTCCTGTTTCTTCATCTTCTTGTATTCTGAATACTCCGTCTTCTTCTACAATGTTTTCTCCGTCTTCTTCAGCATCTAAGAACGCAGTACTTATAGCGAGAATACTATCACTTACTGGTTCTCCGTCACTGTCTATGAACGCTCCTTCTTCACTGCTTCTTATCTGTACTTCATCGTCTTCTGTAACATAGTTTATTAGTAAGTGGTTGTAGTCCTCGTATTCTTCAGGTATATCTTCTACGTATGCTGAGAACTGTTCGTAAACATTTTCTCTAAGCTCTGTTGCGTAAGCTGAATTGTATTCTTCAGGGCTTTCAGCCTCTTCTTCTTCTCCTGTGAACTCCATTGAGAATGTTGTTTCTTTGAATCCTAGGAACTCTACTTCCTCTCCATCATCGCTTTCTATAGATGTTCTTAAACCGAAATCATCTTGGTCTGCCTGAACATCATCAATATTTTGTTCTAAGTCGTCTGCCGTGTAGGCTTCTTCTACAAGATATGTTTCTGTTGTTACTTCCTCATTTTCTATTTCTTCTGCTGTTATCCATTCATCTTGAGGTATTGCTTCTACCGTACCAGCATCGAAATCGTATTCATCGTTTAGAATCGTTGTTCCGCCTAAACGGTATTCCTCGTGGTCGTGCGTTGCGTGTAGTTCCTCCCAGTCTATCTCTATTTCTGCTGCTTGAGGTTCGTCACCGGATTCGTATTCTACTATGTCGTTGTCTCCGGGTTCTATGTGTATTGTTGATTCTTCTACCGCCGCTGCTGACGCAACAAGACCTAGTGAAAGAACTGTGAAAAGTATTAGTTTAAGCTTCATTCTGTTACCTCGTAAACATCTATCGGAAGGTTTTGTTCACCGTTGTCTATAGTAAATCTGTCGTCTGCTATCAAAAGGTTCATACTGTCTGACGGTACCGTGAAACTGTTAACGTCTAGTTGTGATGTTGTTGTGAATGTTTCTTCTCCATCCGGTACTGCGGACATAGCAGCACTTGCTATAACGAGTAAGAAGAATAGTGATACGCCTACGCTGATTGATTTGTGTAGTGTGTCAGACATTATATATCCTATATAGATACTGGATACTGTTACTTAAAAAACCTTTGACCAAGACTCAATGAACCCATAAAACAAAACCATCATCCGCCTCAGTAACACGGTAATAACTAACATCACCGCTTAACTTCAGCTCCTCACCCTTCAAACGAGCCCAACGCTTATCGTGATAAACCTTGTACAACTCAAAGGTTTTACCTTTAAACACTTTAAACTCGTCTTCCTCACGTTTATTCCACATCAAAACATTCTACACCTCTTGTACTAAACCATTAAACATTATTTTTAACGCCTACTACCAGCTAAAGCCTTACCACCATACAACAAAGCCATACCAAGCAGCAACGCCAGCAACAACTGTACAGCAATATCTGTAACTGCTTCACTGAACAAACGGCTGCTCGTAGTACCTTCAAACTCTACGTAAACAAGTTTAGGACTGGTGTCTCCACCGGTACGCTCAAGCTCTACCTGAAAACCGTAACTATCCATTCCCTCATCAAAAACAGGGTCGTCAATAACTTTCGGAGAATTAGTTATCTGAAACGTGTGTTCCTCTTCAACACCGCCGTTTCTATAGCCTTGGACAGTAAGATTACCTCTTCTCTGGTTGCTTCCGTCATATCTCATCTGGTCACCGTCAAACTCTACTCTTTCGATTATAGTGCCATCGCTTACACGGAAAATATCTGAGGTATAGACACCGGTATCTTCCGAGTTCAAACTAAGTCTTCCATCACTGTCTGTACGTGTATCCTCGTGTGTTCCGAAAGTTCCCCAGTCATTACCGTCAGGGAAACTGTCTTCAAATCCTTGAAATCCTTGAAGAAGACCGAACTCTGTTCCGTAGCCTTGAGATATAACGAAACCGGCTAAGATTACTAAGCCAACTACTGCGAGCGTTCTTACCGCCATTGTTTTGCCTCGTCACCAGACTGTAAAGGTTTTAACCCTATAGCTACTGCTAAACTTATTATTCCTAGTCTAAGAATTGTTATAACTGCTGTAGGGAACTCGGAGAAGTCTAAACCGAATATTCCTAGTTCTATGTACGGTAGCCCTAGTGCTACTCCGAAAAGAATCAGTGATATACTTAGTGTGAACGCAGGGTCTTTCATCCAAGACATTTTTTCTATATAGTACAATTTTTATGACCCGGTGTTTTTAACTTTGTTACTTAGCCGGTTGTCCTAAGAAAAAGAAAGAAGTAAAGAGTTTTTTTTGGCTGCTAAGAGGTTTAAGAAGATAAAGTTTATCTTCTTCCGCCTGTTCCTACTCCCATACGAGTAGCGAACATAGCAACTACAAGCACTAGGTATAGTGCTACAATGTTGTCAGCTAGAATCTCAAGGATTCCTCCCTCGTCTGCGAAGGCATCGCTCGCAACTTCCTGAATCATCATTGCGAAGATGAAGCCTACGAAAAGAGCGACTCCGTGCTGAATTGTATCGTTTAGTACCATCGGTGTATGAGTTTGGTCTGTACACCGCTTATAAACCGGTGCTACTCTATGAAAGTAACTAGGTTAAAGAAAAAGAAATAGAAAGGATGTTGAACGGAGAAACAGAAAAAGAAGGAAAGGCTAAAAGCCTTCTTCTCTTCTTATCTGCGTCCGCCTGTGCCTACGCCCATCCTTGTAGCGAATAAAGCAACTACAAGCACTAGGTATAGAGCGACTATGTTGTCAGCTAGGATGCCAAGGATTCCTCCTTCTTCATCGAAAGCATCAGTCGCAACTTCCTGAATCATCATTGCGAAGATGAATCCAACGAAGAGAGCAACTCCGTGCTGAATTGTATCGTTTAGTACCATCGGTAATAGAGAGTTATCCCTATACCCTTCTTAAACCCGTGTTACCTTCACAAAGTAACACCTTTAAAAAACTGGAAACCGTAAAAACAATACAGAGAAACGCTGTAACGCCAATGATAAACAAGAAAATGGTGGCAACCCTACAACAGATAAGAGAACAAGAAAAAACAAACGGAGCAGCCACAGCTCCCGAAATAACAACGTACAACCATCGCAGCAGCAAGTACCCCGCACTTAACAAAATGTGTAGGCTAGAGCTGATAAAAGAACAAGACGCTCCGACCACACGAAAAATAAAGAAGACATACCGTACAACCAGTTTCGGTAGAAAGCTTTTACAGAAAACACGTAAAGCGGAGATAAAACTATGACAGATGAAGAGAAACGGAAAAGAGATAAGCCACGGAGAATGAACCCTCCAAGCAAACCGGGTAAGACAGATATACCTGAGCCATCAGCGGGTAAAGATAAGAGCGGAGAGTACCAGTTCAACCTAGGTCTTTTCCGTATAGAAACACTTAACAATATTCTGAACGTGGCAGCACAACGCTACCATAAAGCACTGCTTAAGAAAGACCGTAAAAGAATTGAGGAATACCGTGCGATAGTAAACACGTTATACACCGAAGTATATATCTATATAGAAGGGGAGACAGACATAGAACATATGGGTGTAAAACAAAGCAAAGAAGAAGTACTTACAAACATTCTAGACCAAGAACCAGACTACAGCAACCAAGAAGAAGTAGAAAAACACTTGAAAGAAATAAGAAAAATCTACCTAGCCGTAAGACAACTAATAAAAGACGTAGGAATGGATATACCACGAGAACAGAAAATAGGTAAAACCGAGCTATTCCAGAAGTGAAACAAGATATGACAGGATACATAACAGACTGGAAAACAGACGCAGAAGAACTTAAAGACAAACACGACCTTTCCGAGCAGAGAAGAGCCCGTACATTCACGCAACAGAAAGAACCCTTACTAGAGCTTAACCTAGCAAAGTCATATCAAAAAAATATATTAGAAAATGATGAACAACTAGTAATCCTTATCTTCGGACAGCCCGGCAGCGGAAAAAGCACGTTAATGCTTTGGATAGAATACTTTCTTAACGGAGAAATAGATTTCAGTACAACCTGCTTCACACACGAGGACTGGGCAAACCTAAGCACAGACGCAGAGAACCCGGGAAGAGTAATAAAATACGAGGAAGGCCGACAAACATTTGTTAAAAGACGTGCGATGAGCGGGAACAACAAAGACGGTAAAGACATACTATCCATCTTCAGAGCATTAAACAACGTCCACTTCATCAACTTTCAGAACATAGCAGACGTAGAAGAAGACGTACTGTTCTACCACGCTGACGGAATACTATGGACACACACCTTGTTTGAAGGAGAGAAAGGTTACGTCTCCGCATACTCCCCGAAAACACTTAAGAACGAGACACTGCGTAAAAAGATTACGGAGGGAACTCTAAGACCCGGAGAAAAGTCTGACCTTACTACAAAATTCCCTAGATTCGATAAGCAGTACCCACAAATATGGAAAGAGTACGAAAAGAGTAAAACAGATAACCTTCGTACAATCCGTGACAAGTACGTAGAAGATAACTAATAACAGGACAAACATTTTAAACCAAGCACTCTAATTTTTTAGCAGAACAAACAATGAGTAAAAGAACTTACCACGTAGAATACAATCAAAGTGACAAAGAATGGAAGGTAAGGCTTACAGGAAGCACCAGAGCATCAAAGACAGCAGACACAAAAAGAAAAGCTGTTAGAGAAGCAAAAAGACTAGCGAATCAGAGAGGAGCTGAACTACACGTGTACACACGTGAAGGTCGGCACCAAGAAACTCAGAACTATGCTTCTGTAGACCGAGCTAAACAGAGATAAAAAAATAAGATAAGAAACTATATAGCCTATAGAGCTAAGCCTCCATTCCTTTTTCCCTCTTTTCTTTTTCTAACCAACACGATACTCGTCCTTAACACGAACACCCTCAAAAACAGCTCCACGCTCACTGCTACGCCCCTTCTCAATATAAGGCTGCTTACTAACCTCGTGGACAAACATATTCTTCTTCCTACGATTCATCAACTTACCATCAATCCACTCCTCATAACAACGATAAAGCTCGCCCGTAGGAACCTTATAATCAGCATCCGCCTTCTCAGTACACTGCCACAAGAAACGAGAAACACTGTTACCATACTCCCTCCACATCATCTTAGTCTCATAACCTGTAGGCTCCAACGTAAAACCACTCTGCTCCTCCAAACGCTCTAAACCCTTAAGCATCCAGTTAAAAATACCTGAACCCTCTTCCTCGAAAACCTTCACACCAAAATTCTTCACACGGTCTTCCTTCGGAACCGGATTAGGAGCTTTCAAAGTCAAAAACCTGTTGTAAAACGCAGCATCATTAGTGTTCTCCGGGTTCGGAGAAACATTAGAACAAACAAAATGCTTCGCAACCGGCTGAATATCATAAGTATCGTGGCCTTTAGGCTCCACACTTAAACGCTCCTGACTAATAACCTGCTTAACAGTATCCTCAGACTCAATCTGACTACTACTCATATCCCTGTCAATATTCAAGATATTATAACCTAGCTTGTTCACGTGGTAACGCTTCTCATTACCGATTTGAGTCATAGAAAGATTAGAGAACGCAGAATTACAGAACATCTCTGTAAGAATATCTGCTAACTGGCTCTTACCACTGTTAGAAACACCGAGAATGATTAAAGCTCTCTGATAATCACGGTTCGGAAACTTCAGTAAGTAACCCATAAACTCTTGTAACGTCTTAATCTGTTTCTCCTCACCGTCCAACAAGGTTTCTACAAACTGCTCGAACCTTGGACAAGTAGCAGAAGGATTATACTCTACGTTAAACTTGTATAAAGCACGGTCAGTTGGTTTAACATCTCTTGTTTTGTAAGGTTTACTGGAAATATCTAAAATCTTTTTATCATCTAAAAGAATCTTGTCTTCATCAAGCCCTAGCTCGTCCACGTGTATACATTCGTGATGGTTGTACAAGTTCTTGTTAAACTCTGTAGACATATGGCCTCCGTACATTTTACCGGAAAGCTCTTTACATAAAGTGCCTACTTGGTTTTTACTGAACTCTTTCCATACACCGTTGTCTTTATCGTATTTGTATATTACTCTTCTCTCGTTTTTATCTCCTACAAACACTGGTATGATAAGCCTGTTGTAAACTGCGAAATCAGCCATTTCTTGGGCTATCCGTTTCTGTGTAAGGTCTTTGTATTTTTCTATCGGGAACCCTACGTCTTCGGTGCCGTATCCTATTGCGTCTTGTACGTCTTCTCTACAGCTTTCTAGGTATGACGGTGTTTTTTTGTCTGTAGCTATTGATTTAAGGTCGTTGTAGAATGGGTCGTCAAGTATTTTTTCTAAAGGGTTCTGTTCTAGCTGCTGTACTATTCTATCTTCTTCTAAGGTTTTGAACTGGTTTATCCATTCTTGTTTAAGAGAATTGATTTCTTCCGAGTGTTCTTCTTCCGTCATAGTTTTATCAAACCTTGTTTAGTTTTCAGGCAAGCAGTTAATACAAGCAGAAGGATTTATAAGCTTTAGATACGTACCTTTACTTGTATTAGCGAGTCGGGTACTCTCACCTTACAGGAGAAGTTTCTCTTCTCCTATCCTTTTATTGTTTCTGAATAATGTTGTTCGGTTAGTTGTTTCTAAGAAGTATGATTTATTTATTTGTTATGAAGAACCCCGTTTTGTTACTGACCCTCAGTGACACGGATAATATATTACCGGAGACAGTAAAGCAGTTTTAGCCAAAACAAAGATAATATAAGAATAAGAGCCGTAGAGGTACCTAACAATGTATTTTAGCTTCAAAAACTTTACGCAACCTATAAAGGTACGTAAAGAACTAATGGATTCCGGCGAAATCGGAGTAGAAGCTGTAACTGTGCCGAAAAATAGGGTTCCAGAAGGTATATCCAAAAATGTTGAACCCCCGAGGGTTTTGTATATTTCACTAATGTATTAGTAGTAATATAGTGTAACTAACTAGTAGTAACACGTTAATACGTAGTATAACAAAGAAAGGTACAAAACATAGTAAACATAGTAAACACACCCTAAACACACACCTAGAAACAAGCCTAAACCCGTACAAAAAACCCGTATACAAAGGTTTTCCAGTTGTTTTTCCGGCTTTTCAGGTTCTCACAGGTTTTTGGAGTTACGGAAAAAGCCGGATTTCGGTTTTACCCGGATTTTCCGTGGCACCTAGAATAACGGTTTTACACGTGTACGTGGAAACCGGTTTTTACCGGGTTTTACCGGGTTCTCCGGGTATATCCGGTTATATAGGGTTTATACACGGTTTTTCGGTGTTTTCGGGTTAAACCGGTTTTTTCGGTGTTATACGGTCTATATAGCTTGTTTGGTTTGGTTGAACAGTGTTTTTGGGTGGTAAGGGTGTTCGTTTTTGGTGAACTCTCTTGTGTTTTTTGCTGTATCTGGTTGGATTACCCTAGGGTTGACTCGAAAATCCGTTGATAAAATACGGTTATATAGAGAATAAAGAGTAAAGAAGTATTGAAACCGGTTTTAACCGGTTTTAAGGCTTTTCTTCTAGTAAGAAGTCGTGTATAATTCCTTTTCGGAGCTTTTGACTTGTTTCTATCATCTCTCGATATGTTTCTATTTGGGTTTCCAGATTTTCCAGTACATCTTTTTCTAAGAGCTGCTGACTTCTTTCCCGGAATAACTCTTTATCTCTCCCTGATTGGTGGTATAACTTAAGTAGGTGTTCGGGTTCGGCTCCTAACTGTTTAAGCTCTTTATAGGTTTCTTCTGTAAGAACGTCTTTCAGTATTTTATCGGTTTGTGGGTCGCTCATCGGTTTTCAGGCTCCACGGTTTTCAGAGTTTTCAGTGTTTAGTGGGTTGTGTGTACGTTTTTCGGCGTTGTTAGTACTTGTCATAAGTGTTCACGGTTTAGGGTGTACTAAGACGGTTAAATCCCGGCACACCAACAAAAACTTTTCTAAGAGAAAAATAGAGGGTTTGACAGATTTTAGCTGTCGCTCCAGCTCCTAAATTTCTCTTATTGGTTCTTATAGATTGTTAGAACCTGCTCAGCCATCTCATCGGTGTCGAATTTAAACCACTGATTTCTGGAGAAGAGACTATCTAAAATGTCTTCTTTCAGGTTGGTACCGACTACTATGCCTATAACTTTGAAACCCATTGCTCTACTCTTCTCTACTTCTTTACGCACCTCTTCTATAGGTTCTTTAGGTAAATCCTTGGTTCTCGGTGGTTTACCGGGTTCTCCGTTTGTGTGGATAGTCGGGTGCCCATCGTGAAGCACAAAGATTACCTTATCTCCGTTGTTATCGGATTTAAGCATTTCTTTCCGGGTTTCCCGGATGCCTAAAGCTATAGGCTCTCTATGATGGGTTTTTACATCGTCCAGACATTCCATTGTGAACGGCTCATCTATGCGGTTTATGAAGTCTACATATGTGTCTTCGGGCTCATCGGCTCCAATACTACCTACGGCCTCGCTGTAGTGCGTTGTTAGTACAAAGTCGTCTCCTAAGGTTTCTGCTGCTGAACCAATGGCTCCTGCTGCTTCTAAAGCTGATTTCATACGTCCGTCTCTTTCCATTGAACCGGATGCGTCTATAGTGATGCCTATAGTTCTTTTATCCGGCTCTCTCTCCACTTCTTTTGTGTAGATTTTACGGCTCGATTTATCACCGCTCATATACCTAATAGCCCGTTTTACATCCATTTTAGAGCCTTT
>Ga0207421_10005233_pt1 | contig 14629 bp, 14 predicted proteins | sample SodLakKL_010_SED_4_FD_187542 | JGI IMG/M metagenome (GOLD analysis project Ga0207421, IMG submission 187542) | Alkaline sediment microbial communities from Lake Tanatar, Kulunda Steppe, Russia - 8KL_010_SED (SPAdes) (version 2) | ecosystem: Environmental > Aquatic > Non-marine Saline and...
TAAGCTGTAACACTCTCGTGGACTTCTATATTGCTGAATCTAGCTTTTTTATAGCCTGTGTATCCGAAACACGTAACTAACAACCATTTCAGCGTATCGGCTCGCTTAGAAAAAGTCTCGTTCTCAGTCTTCATCTCCTTGTATCTCTGCCGCCGTTGGATCAGCGGTGAAACGACCTTCGGTATCAAACCACGTCGACGGTCGCACACCTTATAGCCCAGCTCAGGGACTTCATGGAATTCTCCACAATAACATCCGATAGTCTCAGGTGATAAATTGTACTTATCTATTATTGACGGGTACATACTAGCAAAATCCAATTTAAGAACCTTGAAATGGATCCCCATGTTAGGTTCGAAGATATGCCCACCTCTATCGGCTTTCAACAGTTGCCTAGCACTTTTGAACCGCTCCGATATGTTCTTTTTCCACGGGATGAGATATCCCTCCTTCATCGCTTGCTCTAGTTCCATGGCATCGATGGCACTTCCTGGACTCCTTCGCGCGAGTTTTTGAATTGGTATTTTGGATAGCCGTGAGATCTCTATAAGGCCATCAATACCTCCTTCCCTGAATAAAAAAGAGTTCCGTGAATCGATGTGTATCCTTCCCTTTAACCGATAAGATGGGGGTCTATAGATGACCCTGCCATATGATGCATAAGAAGATCCTTGACGGGGCGCATGTATAGACCTCTCTCTTCCCAGCTTTAGGTTCTCATCATTCACTTTAGCTCGATGGAATAGATAAGGTATCAGAAATGAATCGCCATCAGAAGTCAAGATGATGTCCGCATCTCTGATTGCAACCTCTTTATCGAGTGATCTGATCATCTCCTCTTCATCCCCCTCTATAAACTCATCATCTACGATTATCGACGATATTTTGTCATCCATAGTTGGGATACCGTCGCTTTCGAATTTAATAGATAAAGCTAACCTTCTCAGAGATGGTAGTGAATAGTGGAGCTCTGAGTGTTTCTCTAATTCCTGCCAACCATTATTCTTTTCGATCAAAGAGAATGGCCGTATATCTTTTTCTATCATATATCTCTGATCCAGCGGTATATCTACATTGTAGAACTGGTAATCCTCATATCCATTAAAAAAATGTAAAGCATTTGCTTGTCTTCTAGGATCGAACACCTTACCAGGCGATATCTTCAAAACCTCTTTTTTCGTTCTTTTTTGTATGGATATTTTTCTTCGAACAAGGCTGGTCTCGAATCCCATCTCTTGATAGAACTCTTTGATATATCCATAATCTCCATCTGGAGTTTTTACATAGAATACTGGATCGAACTCTTCAAATACTTTATAGGTCTTATCTTTAGTCCTCATCCAGAGGACCATCTTCTCCCTTTTCCAATCGGGATAAATGTCCAATATCCATCCTTTCATCTTCTAACATCCTTTCGAGTCGTGTGAGCATCTTTTGATGTTCCAGTAAGATAGATATGATTATAGATTCCATGGGATCTGGATTAGCTTGATATTGAGCGGCAGAAGTATGTTTTTTAGCATTCTTCATCAAATCTACAAAATATCTCCTTTCTTCTTTTCTAAGCGCTTTTTTAAATCTAGACCACTCTGATATTATTTTATCGAGTTCCTCCCGGTAAGTGGGAACACTTTTACCCATCTATATCACGCCCATGATCTGCCTTAAAAATCTCGATATAAGGATCTGCAACTGCACAGTATATCTGTCGATCGGAAACAAAATGCTTCAACCTTTTTATACATCTAGCTCTCAACCATGTCGCTTCTTCCCCTTCAAGTTCCTCCAGGAATCTACTGCTTAGGTCGATTAGACCTACAAAGATAATATTATCATCATTATACACTATCTCCTCCGCTTTATCGACCATATCTTTCAACTGGTAAGCAGTGAAACCCCTGCCAAGGATTATACTGTTCAGTACTCTATCCTCATCTAGACCATATTTCTTACAGACTTTGACCATCCAATAGGGATCTATCTCAGCACTTGCATCTATGATGAGGGCTTTTTTGTTGGACCCACCCACTATCTGTACCGCAAGTGAACTCACGAAACGGTGGTCTGAGGTTCGAAATGTTTTGACCTTACCCTTCTCAATAGATGATTCAAGAACCATGGGATATAATACTTCTATCTCAAAGTATAAGAATGATGACGGGGGGGTATGGTAAAAGTGGAATAGAATATGTTATCTATTTTAGAACTCCCTTTGGATTTATATATAAGTTTTGAAGTTCAGATATATCATGAAAGTAAATGTAAAGGGTCAAGGAGAAGTAGAATTCGAAGACGGTATGTCTATTTCCGACCTCGTCGAAAAACTGGATTATCATAAAGATTCTGTCATCGTATTGAAAGATGATGAACCGACACCTCTAGACGAGGATTTGGAAGAAGGTATGTCTCTCAAAATCATTTCTGTTGTTTCTGGTGGCTAGGTTCTCTTTTAGGAAGAGATATAACACTCATTATGTTTTCATAGAACTCCGGCATTATCTCGAATACTATCAGCATAAGGATAACTAAAAGTATGACCGAACCTGCCTTGGCTATCTGATTATGGGCAACATGGAAAGAGGTTATATCTTCATAGGTCAGGTAGATGATCATTACATTCCGAAAAACGTTAGCTACGTATATTGTGGGAACGACTATCAGTAAGCTTTTAGCCTTTTTCATCGCAGCTGCATTTGTAGAATATATCAGTCCTACACCAGCGGCTATCGCCTGAAGGCCTGTGCATGCGAGTATTATATTGATATTTGAACCTTGGATCGAGACGATTATATTCTCATAACTAGTTCTGTAAAGCAGATGAGTTTCACCATATACTATGGGACCTACGGTAAAATCATATCCCATAATATCAAGTATAAAACCGGTATGTTCGGCAACTATCCATATCAGATGTCCAGATATTATCGGGATCCTCTGTACTCCAAAATATATTAGCATACCTATCGAAACACCGCCGGCCAAAAAACGCATGACCTCAGGATCTTCTTCCCAGTTCTTTGAAAGGTATTCATTGTATGCAAAATAGGTGAAAAGAGGGAGAGTTATCAAACACAAACCAGCGTTAACATAATCGGAAATAGAGATAAAATATGGTGCTTCGCCTGCCCAAAAGATCCCAAGTAGTACAAAACCTAGCATCCTAAAATGATGTTTTTTATAGTCTGACAAATAACCGAAGAGCAGCGTAAAGATCCCGACCCACAATATGATCTCAAAATACATAAGCAAGCGACCCTTTTTTACACACTATACAATCAACTAATCGATGTTATAGATAAATATATGGGTAAACAGTTTTATAACACCGACATAGCCTTGGAAAACATATAAATATTACATCCATTTAACACTTTTAACGAGCAACATGACGGCCATAGCGGTGGGGTAACACCTGGTCTCATCCCGAACCCAGAAGTTAAGCCCACCCGCGTTCTCTGTTGTACTGTGGTGCGCGAGCCCACGGGAAGCCTAGGTCCTTCGCGGACCCCTGAACCGGTGGCTTAGGTTAGGAGCCTGGCTCTCTTCGGGGAGTAAGGTAAACCTAACTGTTTGAAGGCCAATCTCGGTACTTGGCCCGCTGTCAGTTGCTCACCTTTACTCTTCATTTTTTATGGTGTTTTAGAGAAAAATCTATTAACGTATATCAAATGATCTAATATAAGGAACTCTAAAAAATATAAGGTTTATAATTTATAAAAAAAGGAGGGGATTACTCTTTTATTACACCGTATCCTATAAGATGCCATTTACCCTTGATCCTACGGCTTATAGCTATCCGTTGTCCATGCTCTGCACATACGGCTCGCTTCAACTTGACAGCAGCTTCTTGACCCCTAGCAGAAGTAACTACACCTACAGTAGTCGCAGTTCCGACTGTTAACATAAGAGGTTCTCTTGTTTTTATCTGCTCTACCTCTTTATCTTTCTCCATACCGACTACTTTATCCAATAAGTTAACCTTCATGACAAAGTCCTCTTGTATCGGTGGTAGATCTCCTGGGTACCCTACTACATGTCCAACAAGCGAATCTGATTTGGTAATATTGGGGTCTAGCTTTGTACCTATCCCTATAAGACCACCGGGTTTAGCTTCTTCAAGTGATAGAGCACCTGAATTCAGAGACTCAACATGGGTTATTATCCTTTCCCACTTTGTTTCACCGTGCTCTTCTATTTTATTACCTGGACATACCTCAATCTCATCTCCAATTTTTAGAAGTCCTTTAGATAGAGACCCACCTATAACACCACCTTTTAGACCATCGATCTTTGTACCTGGCTGATTTATATCAAAAGATCTTGCAACGGATAGTCTAGGTGAAGCATCAACGTCAATTTCTGCTGTTGGTATGTATTTTTCGATAGCCTCTACTAAAATGTCAATATTTACGTCATGATGAGCAGAAACTGGTATTATCGGTGCATCTTCAGCTACTGTACCTTTCGTGAATTCTTTTATCTGTTTATAGTTCTCCCTCGCTTCCTCAGATGGGACGAGGTCTATCTTGTTTTGAACTATTACAACATTTTCGACACCAGTGATATTCAACCCCATGAGATGTTCTTGTGTCTGCGGTTGAGGACATGGTTCATTGGCAGCTATTATCAATATAGCACCATCCATCATGGAGGCACCTGAAAGCATAGTGGCCATAAGTGTTTCGTGACCCGGTGAGTCAACAAAGGATACAGCTCTTAAGAATTCAGCCTCCCCACCACATTTAGGACACTCTGGAGAAACAGAATATGCTTCGACACCTTCACATTGCTTACATCGGTAAAAAGCTGTATCAGCGTAACCTAGCTTTATACTGATACCTCTCTTTGTTTCTTCGGAGTGTCGGTCGGTCCATTCACCACTAAGAGCTTTTGTAAGCGTAGTTTTACCATGGTCGACATGACCAACCAGTCCTATATTGACTTCTGGTTGTTTTGGTACCTTCATCTACTCTTCCCCTTGCTCTTTCTCTTCGAACAGATCTCTAATGGATTTAGGTCCATGTTCAATAACTTTCATATTCAACTGACTTATCTCAGGAGAGATGGTGTTGCCTCGTACAGTTTTCTTTTTTCTTACACCACCTTTCATATGTCTAAATCCAGTTCCACCTTTGCCCAGTATCTTTTTTCTTCCGGGCCCAGGTATATTTTTCTTCATCGGGAATCCATCAAAATCACTACCTCCAGTGATCTTCAATTTATAGCCTGGAAGGTTAACAAATATACCATCAACCTCATCATTGACCCTTTTACCGATCAGTGAATTTGCGTGATGTCCTTCAACTTTTGTCTGATATGACTTTCCATCTTTTGGGTCTGAAATAACAACTTCGAACTCTACCATCTGTAACACCCATTGTGCTTTTTATCTTATTTCTGTTGGGTGGATAATATACCACTATTATAAAGCTTTGGGACAACATTACTCACTGATATCGAGTCTATAATAAGATTTATTTAAAAAATATTTTTGAACAAACTATTGTTTGAATCGTTATTACCAGGCAAGTTTTAAATATGAGCTACGATTACTCCGGTGTAATGAGGTGGCTGGATTGGAAGAAACCCTCTGTTCAATAGAAATAGTCAAGGATGGCAACGGCTTCAAAGCTAAGGTGCAAACGAGTTTGGGCAGGTATGTAGAATACCACAACGAAGATTTTGAGAATCTTCTTCAGCAAGTATATGAAGATATCCAAGAGGAAATAGAAACTACAATATGATTCATCCCCCTTTTTAATATATCACTATTTCTTTCAATGGCATTAAAAATTATATATAACACTGTTTGTATTTGGGAATCTAACAAGAGATGGTAAAAATGAACGAAAATAATGAGGATTACGAAGAAGTGATATCTAGCTATTATGAGGGAAGAGGAGTCAGCTCTATGATCTCCTTAAAAGTCGATACTATGGAAGCTGATACCATCGCTGAGAAGCTGTCCAGTTTCGACAATATAGAAGATGTATTCCTTGTCACTGGTGATGTGGATATCATCGTTAAAGCCCGCTTCAAGGATTACGACCATATGAAAAAATTTCTTTTAAAGAAAGTTTCTAAACTTAAAGGTGTAGAAAATGTTCAGAGTCAAATGATAATCACCACCTATAAGGAAAGAAACCACATAATAGAGATGGAAAGCGTTCCTACTGAAGAATAATCTTACCGGGATCGGGATTCAATGGATCTCGTCCATCTCCCAATCTTTCCAATCTTTCTTTTTTTTCGATATCAAGAATTCTAAAGGAGTTAGTATCCTAGTCCTGAATATTTTATTATCGTCTAGGGCTATCCTAGGACAGGCCGTGTTCACAGCACAGTCCCATTGAAAGTCGTCAACAAGTTGAGGTACTACCTCGTCGAACTCCGCTACTATGATATCGTAGTCGTCCCCTTTAAATTCATCCAAAATCTCTTCTCTTCTTTGTCCCTTCTTATGTGATATTATAACGCCAATACGTTGAGCATCCTCAGCGGCGTTTATAATGGCGAATCTTTTCCTAAGTAATCTATCTCTTTTGTCACCTGTTGTAGTAAATTCACCGGTAACTGGATTGTAAATTAAAACGTCCCTTTCCAAAGATAGCGATAGTCCTATAGGATGAAACTTACCAGTTCCTATGTATAGTTGTGTATCGGCATCAGGTACCTTAGTCGAGTAATTACAACCTAACACCTGACCTGGATATTTTATCCTCTGATCTCCTTCACCTATTACCGTTTCAAATCCCTTTTCTTCTAGTAGTTCTTCCATCTTGTACATGTGATCTAGATGCTGTATTGATGAATAGAGTGCCACTTTTCCCTTTAATTTTTCAAAGAATTCTTCAGGAGGGGGATTCCAAATTTTGCTCCTACATTCAAGATATATAACGGGATATCCTACGTTCAAGTTTGGTATCTCAGAATGACCGACGTGGATGAGTAAATCCGCATCTCCTATATGATCCGGTAGATCACAGGCCCCATAACAAGTACTACCCCATAATTTTACTTCTAAATCATTTTCTTCTAAAATCTCGATTATCTTCCCGGAACTTCTCTTTAGTCCATCAGGTAACTGTAGTAATACTTTTTCAGCACAGATATCATTTATCTTCGATAAGGCTTTATCGATATCGATCTCAAATTCACCTATCTTTTTCTTGCTCATACCTCGTCTCCTAGTATATTTATCATTTCATCAATGCCTTCCTTATTTACATGAGGCATCACTACGAACCTCAAACCAAGAGGATTAACCGTTCTAGATATATTAAAACCTTTTTTACTCATATTTGTAACCAGAGTATCTGGATCTTCATGATGAAATGAAGCGATATTCATAACCGGCTCTATTATCTTATGGAATCCCAGCTCCTGCATCCTTTCAACAAGATAGAATGTGTTTTCCATACATCTTTCAACTATTTCGGTATATCCTTTCATACCCAAGTGGTTGATAGTTGCCCAAAAAGCCGGTATAGAAGCACTACATCTAGTTCCCCTTATAGTCTTTTGATCTTTACCGGTGAGATAAGGTGATTCGATGGATAAAGGTGACTCTTTTTTACAGAACATCAACCCCAAGGGGATGGTAGACATCCCCATCTTATGAGGATCTAGGACATACGTATCTATATTATCAAAGTCGAATCTAAAGGAACTTCTTTCATATCTAGATCCTTTCAAAAACGGTATTACGAATCCGCCAAATGCTGCATCAACATGGAGGAAAGTGTCACCGCATAAATCGGCTATACTATCTATCGGATCTACTTGGCCAAGTTCAGTTGTTCCAGCTACTCCTACAACAGCTGCTGTATCATCGTCTATCTTTTCTTCTATGACTGAGACATCAACTCTATACTTCTCGTCTAATGGGATGTAAACCGGCTCTAAATCAAGCATATCACATGCTTTCTGGAAAGAGAAATGTGCACTTTCTGGTATCAAAACCTTTTTTTTATTCGAAAGATTCCGAGCTCTCCAGAGACCTATAATATTTCCTTCTGTAGCACCTCCCAATGATAGGACTTCTTCCATATCAGCACCGATCAGTGAACTCACAGCCTCGTGGACTTCTGTTTCTAGCTTCCGAGTCCCACTATATAATCCTGGATTGCCTAAATTGGCATCCAAAAACATTCTATGGACCTTCTTTCCTATATGTGTTGATTCTGTGCACATTGAACCGAATATTTTGTTTGACAAAAAATCCATATCTAATTCTTTAACCGAATGGACCTTCTCTAATATTTCTTCATCAGTTTTACCTTCATGTGGGATATTCATATTCTTAACTCACCTGTAAACTATCTTTGTCTTTTTATCTAAACTCGATATCTTGCTTCTAATTAATGTAATTGATGTCACAGAAAAGAATACCGCTAAAACTAAAGCTATAATCGGTATCCTTCCACCATATATCATTCCAGCAGAGGCTAGATAATTGAAACTACCGTGCATTAGTACAGCAAGTAGATAATATGGTAGAAATGACCTAGAATTAGTTAAGTACCCTTTGGATACGCCATAACCAGCTACGGCACTCGCACTTCCATGTAATAAGGTGCTAGCTACACTCCTTAATATCACTACAACTACAAAGGCTTGAAAACCCTCCTCGAAGTAGGCAGTGCTCTCATACAGAAGGTTCTCTGTAGCCGCAAAACCTAATCCTGCCGCTGCTCCTAGCACAAATCCATCTTCGATACTCCTTATTGCAGACTTATTAGAAAAAAGGCCCATGACTTTTGTGAATTCTTCAACGATTGGAGCGATGACACAGACGATGATAAGTGTACGAACCGTCCTCTGCTCCAGAAATTGATATTCTCTTACCAAACCAGCACTTTCTACGGCTCCCAGAAAAACTAGAGATAAAATAACTGCAAATATGACTGCAAAGACGGCCCCCCATAAGAAAAGCTTGAACAGTGTAGACCATCTTTGTTTACTGTAAATTTCAGCGTTCCGTATCCATCTAAGATAAACTAAAGAAGGTATGAAAGCAGCACCAAGAAGGATAGCGGCTGTCACCAGAATTTCCTGATAGGATATGGTCATCAAGGTTATCAAGGTGAATAAATATAATAACTTTTTTGGAATACTACTTCAATTTTTTTAAGTTTACTTTTAAGACTTCCTTCACATCCTCATCCCCTTCACTCTTAGCCATCTCTTTCAGTTCATTGATCTCCCTATCAGTGTTTATCCTATCCTCCACTTCGTTTATCTTCTCGGCTAGTCCTTTCACGGCTTCTACTTTGACCCATTTATCATTGTCATAAAGAGATTCTCTTAACTTCCTTATTATGGATTTCGCTCTCTTGTCTCCAACATCCCGTAGATCTATACATCTCAAAGCCTCTACGACTTTATGACGTATCTTCCACCTATCGTCGTCTACGGATTCTAAAAGATAAGGTATGACTCGGGTATCATTCATTTTGCCAAGACTTACAGATAAGACAATTTTTTTTACGCCAAAGGATTCATCTAAACTGTCATAGATCGTATCCATGTATTCTTCCGGCACATCTGCTAGAGCATCAGAGATAACCCAGAGAACTCTAGGATGTTCTTCTTTCTTTAGAAATTCTAAAAGAACTTCAATAGAAAGTTCCGTTGATATATCCCCTAAAGCTTCGGCTGCAGAGGATCGTATCTCAGGTATTTCAGAATCCAATTTTTCCTTTATAACCGGAACGATCTCTTCACTTCCTATCTTACCTAGACTTTCTAACGCGCTTTCTACGACGAACCTTTTTGGGTCTTCGAGTGTTTCTATAAGCGGTGATTTTGCCTTTTTATAACTAATTTGACCTAATGCTTTAGCGGCATCCTCTCTTATCCTCCAGCTATCATCTTTGAGGGCTTCTATCAGTAGATCTCCTGCATCTTCACTACCTAACGATGCAAGACCGTGAACTGCCGCTTCACGGATGGGTTTTTCACCCTCTTTCATCTTCTTGGCAAGGTGTGGTAGAATCTCATCTCCATCGATCTTCACAAGACTGTATATCACTTGTTCTTCAATGTCGAATTCATCCATATGTTCCAATAATACCTCGAAGGCTTTTTCACCTCCGATCTTGCCTAAACTTTCAGCGGCCTTCTCCCGGATCTCGATCTCTTCTTCTTTATCCAATAACTCCCCTAGGGCTTCGACAGCTTCTTCATTACCGATATGTCCCAGTGCTATAGCGGCGTCATGTCTCACAACCCAGGAGTCGTCATCAAGACATTCGATCAGTGGTTCAATACCTCTTTCTGCATCCATATGAGCTATAGCTAATATCACATTCGATCTAACTGTATCTTCTTCATCATCTAAAGCTCGTATCAGTGTATCGAGCGCGTACTTATCACCCAATATCCCAAGAGCTTTGGCACTCTCCTCCCTTTCTTTAACATCGCCAGCTATCAATAGTTCTATCAATCTATCGACATCGCCGGCTTCTTTCAATTCCTGTATCTTTTTCAAAGGCATAGTCAATTGATCCTCTTTTGAAGTTCATCTCTCAATATCTCACTCACCTTCTCACCGTCTGCTTTCCCTTTCATCTCTTTCATGATAACCCCCATGATAGGACCTAAAGCGGACATACCCCTTTCTTCAACAAAGTCCTTTCTATCCTCTAATACCTCTATGACCGTGGCTCTGACATCTTCCTCTTCGACTTTCTCCAATCCAGCGGCTTTTACAGCTTCTTGAACATCCTTACCTTCAGTAACTTCCTTAAGTATATCGGTTATGCCCTCTTTAGCGAATTGACCTTCTTCTAATTTCTCAAATATGTCGAATAGAACATCATCCCCTATCTCTTCAAGTTCGTAACCATCTCTTTCTAGTTCTGGATAAGTATGCAAAAATGTATTTGATACGACAGATGGATTACCATGCTCCTTAACTATATCTTCAAAAAGGATGTCGTAACCTTTTCTGAATAACTGCTGGCTCTGCTGCTCATTGATACCATATTCCTCCTGGAACCTTTCTATCCTTTCTGAAGGAGTTTCTGGTAATTCGCTTTGCAAGTCATTTAAACGTTCCTCGCTCAAATAAAGTGGCGGTATGTCAGTCTCCGGATACATCCTTGCTTCTCCAGATAAAGGTCTAAGGAAAGTAGAACTCCCATCGAGTTCTGCTCTTCTAGTTTCTTCAGGAACTCCATGGAATGCCATTTCCGCCCGTTCGACGACCTTGCCGAGTGCTTCTTTTGCAGTTCTTTCATCAGATGCTACAAGGACAAAGGAATCTTTTTTACCAAGATCTAGTTCTGAAAAAATTGATTCCACTTCTTCCTCAGTTATACCGAATTTTGGTAATTCATCGCTGTGGAAAATACCTTTAACGCCGGTTTTCTTGGCATAGTCCGCCATCTCTGGACCGAGTAAGGGTTCTCCATCTTTGCCTCTCAACATCCCTTGGAATCCTGGTAGTCTCAATGCATAAACTCCTTTACCGCTTTCCAAACTGCTTTTCACTATACCGCTTGACGTATCTTCGAATAGGTGAGTTACATCATGTACCTCTTTATCTAAATCTGCATCTCTATTTTTCAATTTGTTAGCTATTTCTACCAACTTAATCTGCCGATCTATCTCATTTTCTACGTATTCAGGAATCATGGATAGGTCCTGGACTCCTTTCATCTCGACCCTAGCTCCCTTTTCGATAGACACATTTAGATCTTCACGTATTGTTCCAAGACCACGTTTGACCTGTCTAGTAGCTCTAAGTAATCCTCCCAGCAACTGAGCGACATCTTTTGCCTCATCGGGTGTATTCATATCCGGACCAGTGGCCATCTCGATAAGAGGTATCCCCAATCTGTCAAGACGGTAGATCTTTTCGCCTTCATCTTCACCGATACTCCTAGCAGCGTCTTCTTCCAGACAGATAGTCGGTATGGTTATCTTTTTACCATCGATCTCAACCTCACCATCTAATGCAATCAATGCTGTTCGTTGGTAACCGGTTGTATTTGATCCGTCTATCACTATCTTTCTCATGAACTGTATCTCATCGACTATGTCACTTTTCAACATAAGTGCCATCGTTAGAGCTATATCCATAGCTTCCTTATCAGGTCCTTCTGGTGGTTCTTCATCCATCTCCACCAAACAGGATGAATGTTCAGCTACTTGGTATCTAAAACTTAGACCTTTCTGAGCCTCTAAAAGTGCAGCGGAATCTATATCCCCCATCTCACTAGCCGTTGGACGGAGTTCTCGGGTGATCTCTTTCTCGAACTCGTCTACAAGTTCAGATGGACAGTCACAGAACAATTTCTTGGTGTCAAGTTGTTGATGTATCTCAAGACCGACTTTCAAGCCGAGTTCTTCATAATCTCTTTTTGACATTTAGATCACCTGACCCTCCTTTCAGTGAGTTCCCCTGCAATATTACTTTTCATCGTATCTCTCAAGTCCTCGTCTAAAGTAAGTGCCCACATCATCTTTACCAATGCAGTTTCAGGAAGCATATCTCCACAGGGTATGACACCTGCTTCTATCAACTTTCTTCCGCTGGAATAGACATTACAATTCACAGTCCCGTACAAACACTGGCTGGTCATAACTACATGAGTTCCATTTTCTACTATTTCTTTTATTACGGGTATCAATTGGGTTTTGACATGCCCTAGTCCAGTCCCGGCGATAACGATACCTTTATTTTTTTCACCGGCTGATCTTAATTCATCCTCGCTCAGAGACGGATTCGAATAAATAAGCGATACATTCGGTTCTATAGAACCATATTTACATAGCTCTGCCTCTTCTATCTCCGATATATGACCGGAAATTTCTATTTCACCGTTGTTAGGATAAATATAACCTATGGGTTCTGTGTTGATAGATTGGAAAGCATCCCTACGACTGGTATGCATCTTTCGTACCTTTGTCCCTCTGTGAATAGCACATCTATCATCGGACATATCATCGTGCATCACAACAAATACACCGTTAAGTTCAGATTTAGCCACCTCGATTGCTGATAGAAGGTTGAGGTGAGAGTCACTAGAAGGCCGATCGCTAGATCTTTGAGAGCCTACCAGAACGATAGGCTTTGGTACATACTTCAATAGGAAAGATAGTGCTGCAGAAGTGTAACTCATAGTATCCGTCCCATGTGCTATGACGACACCCTCAGCACCTGACCTGAATTCATCTAAGACTTTATCTGCGATTATGATCCAATCTTTGGGTTCGATATCTTCGCTCAATTTACTGAACAATATCTCTACGCTAGGAAAACATATTTCACCTATCTCAGGATTGGAATACAGCATCTCTTCTGCAGACTGAGCCGGATGGACGGCACCTGTATCATAATCGACATAACTAGCTATCGTCCCTCCAGTACCGAGTATAGATATCTTCGGTTTGTTTTTATCAAGCTCTAGTTCTTCTATATCCTCTTCCAATGATTTTTTTCTCCTTTTGATCAATTCGATATCAGTTGACTCATCTATATCTATACCAATATTGTACCCATCTTCACGTTTTAGGTTGATCAATTCCTCTTTACTGAAACGATGATGAGGCATCAGGGTCCCCTTATAGACTTTTGTGCCTTTTATGATCTTGATAAAATCTCCGACTTCGATCCCTTCTAGGAGTTCTTTTTTCATGATATCTATAGATGGAATACCGTAGTGGTAAAAAACAATTTTCATGCAACAACAAAAGATTACATTTATTTACTATTGTATCATAGCACGAAAAAAGAGAGTTCGATAACATGGATGAAAGGATAGAAGAGCACGCAAGGATCTTAGTAGAATGGAGTACCAAAATCAAGGAAGGAGACAACGTGGTGATCAGGGCTAGTGAAGAAGCTAAAGAACTAGTCATAGCTTTGAAAAAGGAGGTAGCTAAAAAAGGAGGAAAACCGATAACGATATATTCTTCTAATGAGGCAAACCGCGCTTATTTCAAGAATTTCGAAGGTGAATTTGAAACACCGGAACATGTATTAGCTATGATGGAAGAGACGGATGTCCTTATCGGAATAGGTTCAGATCCCAATTTAAGAGCGATGAACGATGTATCTGGTAAGAAATTAGCCGAGTATTCAAAGGCCCATAGACCTATCCAAGAGGTGCAGTTGTCCAAAAGATGGTGTGGAACTCAACACCCAACCAACGCACAGGCACAACTTGCAGGTATGTCTCTAGATGAGTACAAAGATTTTGTTTATAGTGCAGTATTACGAGACTGGCAGGAAGTACACGACCTTCAGGAAGATTTGAAAGAAAAATTGGATGAGGGAAAAGAAGTCTATATAAAGGGACCAGATACTGAACTTACCATGAGCATCGACGGTATGATAGGTGTGAACTCAGATGGTGAGAACAACATGCCAAGTGGTGAAGTGTTTACAGCTCCTGTCATCGATAGCGTCGAAGGCGAGATACTTTTCGATAAGCCATTGATACACCAGGGAAGAGAGATCAACGGTGTGAAGTTGAAATTTGAAGGTGGTAAAGTCGTAGAATATTCTGCTGAGCAGAACGAAGAAGCACTAAAAGATATACTTGAAACAGATGATGGTGCTAAAAGATTAGGGGAACTGGGTATCGGAACGAACCGCGGTATCGATATATTCACGAAA
>Ga0207421_10005234_pt1 | contig 14628 bp, 13 predicted proteins | sample SodLakKL_010_SED_4_FD_187542 | JGI IMG/M metagenome (GOLD analysis project Ga0207421, IMG submission 187542) | Alkaline sediment microbial communities from Lake Tanatar, Kulunda Steppe, Russia - 8KL_010_SED (SPAdes) (version 2) | ecosystem: Environmental > Aquatic > Non-marine Saline and...
ACTCCGGAATAAGGGGCAGGATTCGGCCGGAATTCCCATTCATCATATTCAGCAGGTCTATGCGGCTTCTTACTCCTGTTTTGTCATAGATGTTTGCTATGTGGTTATTTACCGTATAGTGGGAGATAAACAGTTTTTCTCCGATTTCCTTATTAGTATATCCCTGGCGTATCAGATCGATGATCTCAACTTCCCTGCCGGTGATATGGAATTTCTTCAGCTGCAGCTGATCAAGCCGGTCATCGGGAGCTTCGGGGATGTGGAGGAAGTAGCTGACCAGATAGATGCAGATAATCAGGGAGAACCAGAAGTAATAAATGGGGAAAGAGACAAACCCTGTGGGCAGAGCGAGGAATGCATCAAGGACCATGAAGGGAATCATAACCAGTGAGAGGAGAATATAGGCTTTGCTGATCCGATTGACGTCCCGGTTCTGGATTGTGCCGATGTTCTTGATAAGCACTCCGATGCAGAAAATCAGTACACCGAAAAAGACAGCAACCAGGACGATCTCAATCCACAGTCCGGCCTGAAATATGAGGCTTGAAACGGCAAAGGCGAAAAACACTGCACTGGTAGAAATAAACACGGACTTGTAGGGGTTTCTCCAGGGATGGGCGATGATCCAGGTTGTAAAGTAGGGGATAAAAACAATCAGGAACGCAAGGTTCGCATACAGGAGTATAAGGAAGACCTTGATGAGCCAGTCCGGATGTGCAGGCAGCAGCGTGATGATGAACACCCTGACAAAGTTAAGCACCAGAATAAGGGTAATAGAGCTCTGGAAGGCCAAATAGTATTTCGTCCAGGGATAGCTTTTCCTGACATGAAACAGGGCAGCAAGAAACAGCGTAGCTACTCCGATTCCGAATGCAAGGATGTGCATGATGATGTTGATTCCAGCCCAGGCCATGGCAAAAGTATAGAACCGGAGAGCAAGGAGGTCAATATAGGAAATTTCCGGGCAGATGGGTAAAAAGCACAGACAGGAAAAACTTCCTGCCTGCAGAGCGCATCCCTTTCTATGCAGTGCTCCCTATGCTATAATCTGCCAAAAATTCTCCTGCAGGAAAGAACATGAGAGCGCGACATCGGCCAATTTATCATATGATGCCCCAGAAGCACTGGATGAACGACCCCAACGGTCCAATATTCTATAACGGCATGTACCACCTTTTTTTCCAGCACAATCCCCATGAAGCAAAATGGGGGAATATCCACTGGGGGCATTCGGTGAGCAAGGATCTCATAAACTGGTCCCACAGACCGCTTGCATTGTATCCAAGCGAGGAAGAAGGGGAGCTGCACTGCTTTTCCGGGTGCACCGAGATCAGGGACGACGGTACGCCCATGATATTCTACACCAGCGTAGGTGACGGAGAGCGGAATGCCCAGACCGGTGCAGAGCAGTGGGCGGCAGTAGGCAGCATGGATTTGGATGACTGGGTGAAAGTGCATCATAACCCGGTAATTGCTCAGTCCGTCCATGGCGATTTCAAGATCCTTGAGTGGCGGGACCCCTATGTGTTCAGTCATAACGGTCAGAGGATGATGGTGGTCGGGGGAATGAATCAGGGCCACGGCTGTGCTGCATTATACCGCGCACTGGACAGGGAGCTCTACCAATGGGATTTTGTGGGAATTCTCGCCCAGGATGATAAGGGCAGCGATATGTGGGAATGCCCGGTCTTGTTTCCCTATAAGGACCGGTATGTATTCCTCTATTCTCCCAACAGCGCCATGCGCTATGAAGTGGGAGATTTTGATGGGGAGGTCTTTACCCCGCAGCAGAAAGGGATTGTGGATTACGGAGGATGGCAGGGACTGTATGCAGGGCATCCGTGCTGTACCAATGACGGGCGGGTGGTGCTGTTTGCATGGATGCCTGAAGTGCTGCGCATGTCATTGGAGCATGAAGGCTATACCTGGGCCGGAGTGCAGTCAATTCCAAGGATTGTAGATATTGATGATGATAACCGGCTGAGGTTTTATCCTGTGGAAAGCATATCCATCCTTCATGATGATGACAGGGCCTACATTAAAGGAGATATCGAGCTGCAAGGGGAAACAGTGCTGCCGGTCCGCGGAAAAGCACTGGATATTCTCTGCACCTTCCAGTTTGATCCTGATCATACCGAAGAATTCGGCATTGAACTGCTTTCTGATGAGCAGGGCAGGGAAGAGACACGGGTGATTCTCAAGCCTCAGGACAGACGGGCAATGATCGACCGGGACCGGAGCTGTGCTGTAGGGGTGCCCTCCACAATACCTGCCATGGGCCCGTGGGAACCGCGCAGTGATAACTTAGTGGATGTCCGTATTCTGGCTGATTATTCCACACTGGAGGTCTTTATCGACTCCCGGCTGTGCATTTCAACCCGGGTGTATCCGCACTTTGAGCATTCAGACCTGGTGAAGCTCTTTGTCTCTTCGGGGAAAGCTGCCTCAGCCCTGATCGTTGAAGTGTATCCTATGAAACCGGCGAAGTTTTCCTGACCTCCTGCAAGGTCCTCACAAAATGGTCCAATACCAAGTTATCTCGTGTATCCAGGGATGCATGCCTGGCGGTAAAGAGTTTGCGGAACACAGGATGTACGTCCTCCAGAGAAGCACTTCCTCCGGGGAAGCAGACTGCCTTTGCATGGGCAATGACATCATGGGGGAAGGAGCGGTCCAGGAGTTTCCTGGCATCCTCCCCTCTGCTGAGGCAGCAGAGGTACAGACCAATTTCTCGTTCTAGAAGAAGCGGGCGGTATGTTTCGATAAACCTTCTGAGCTTCCGTTGTATCTTTCCGTATCTGATTGATCCTCCAATGATGATACGGTCGTAATCAGAGACAGTGGGTGGTTCCTGACAGTCAATGCGGGTGAAAATGACAAATTCATCATCCCCCAGTTTTTCCCGGATGAGTTCCGCACATTCACGGGAACACCCGTAACGGGACCCATACACGATCAAGGTACTCATTGCATCCCTCCGGAACAATGTATCAGTGAGGACATATCATATCATAACGGGGAAAAGAGGCAAGCCTTCCGGCAGGTGCTTTTGAACTAGTATGTCTCTGCGCCAGCAGCACGGATTTTTTGCATATAGGCTTCCTTCATTGCCTGTTCGAAGTATTCATTGCTTGGATACGCAAATCCGAACACAGGCTTCCATATCTCATGGGGTTCCATGCAGAGATAAAAGAACACCTGTTCTTTCCACTGGTTGGAAAAGCACTGATAGGCATAGGAAAACAGTCTCTCTTTTATTTCTGCAGGATAGGAATATTTCCCTGAAACCTCAGTGAGAGGGATGCGCAGGACCTTGCTCTTCTGAGCATGTGCCCGCAGGCGCTGGATCACCGGACGGATAAAAGTCAAAGTGCCGAGGGATATCATAAGTACTTCACGGGGCGAGAAAGTCTCCTGAATGAGGGTGATAAGCCTCTGATATTCAGTTTTCCAGTTTCTGTACCAGACCATGGGGTGGATATGAAATCCCACTAATATGCCGCGGTCGGCAAGAATACGGGCAGCACGGATGCGCCCTTCGAGGGATGCGGTAAGATGTTCCTCCTTATCTATGACCGTCGGTGTATTCAGCGACCAAGTGCAGATAAGGTTCTTAGGAGGCTGATGCTTCCTGCTGGTGAAATAGGATACTGCATCAGATTTTGTTTTCAGCTCCAGGATGACCCTCGGATGCTTCCCGGCGAACCAGCAGAGATCATCAAGCAGTCCCTGGCGGTTGCCGAACATCAGAGAGTCCGATGCCTGCCCGGTGCCGATGTGGTATATGGTATCAGGATGCAGTTCAGCCGAAAGGCGTTCCAGCCGTCTTCGCAGGTCCGGATAGAAATAAATATGTTCCTCATCATAAAATGACTGAATGGAGCAGTAGCTGCACTTATATCCGCACTGCCGCACAGCATCCAGGGTGAGCAGATTGCAGCATCGGGTATCCCCCCCTGCAACAGGACAAGTTCCCAGCAGTTTTGTGTCCTCCCCGCCGCTGTCGATAAACACATGTCTGCTTGTCCTCGGCCTCTCAGGAATAAACCGGGTGTAGTCTATCTCCAGGTTCCTCTTCGCATCCATGGCAGCGTTCAGCCGTTTCATAACCCGGGCGTTCAGCTGCGTCCCGGAAGGTAGCGATGATGTCTCTTCTGCAATAACCGGATCAAGCAGTGCTTTCAGGGGCCCTTCATCCCACATATATAAATCAGCACTTGCTTCGGTGAGCTGTCTCAGATATTGAAAGCTTAGTTTCAGCTTTGTGCCGATTTCCAGGAGGTATTCCTTCTCATCACGGGGAAGGGAAGCAAATACGGGTTCTTTCAGGATTGCATCTCGGACAGTGTTTCTCATCGGCTGTATTGTACGAACCTGGAGGAAGTCCTTCAAGCCGTGGGGAACATTCCGGGCAGAGAAAGGTAACTTTTCGAAAAAAAACGTTCCCTCCTTTCATAAACAGCATGCATTCCCATGCAGTGAACAGCTTGTACATTCTTTCTGCTATGAGTATCTTTATACTGTATGGAACAGGAGCAGAAGCTCAGGCAGTTAAGATCAAAGGCTGAAGAACTTCCCCGCACATCCGGGGTATATCTTATGAAAGATGATGCCGGGAAAATTGTGTACATCGGGAAGGCGAAGAACCTGCAGAAACGGGTCCTGTCCTACCTGACCGGCAGCCGGGATATTAAGACACGGATGCTTGTGTCAAAAATAAGTTCCGTAGAATCTATCGTTACCAGCAATGAGTATGAAGCACTGCTGCTTGAAAACAACCTGATTAAGAAATGGAAGCCCCATTACAACATCAACTTGAAGGACGGGAAAAGCTATCCGGTAATCCGCATTACCAATGAAGCCTATCCGCGGGTAATACGTACCCGGAGGGTCATCCGGGACGGGTCGGAGTATTTCGGCCCCTTTGCGGATGTAACGAAAGTCGATATGTACCTGGAACTGATTGAAAAGCTCTACCCGCTGAGGAAATGCCGCGGTCCGATGAAAAGCAGGTATGCTCCGTGCCTGTATTATCATATCGGAAGGTGCTCGGCTCCTTGCGCCGGGAAAATTTCCCGGGAGGAGTATCTGGCGATTGTGGAGAAGGTGCGCCAGCTTCTCAAGGGCAATACCAAGGATCTGCTTCGGTCGCTGAGAGAGCAGATGCAGGCGGCGGCAGCACAGAAGCGGTTTGAAGAAGCTGCAGAACTGCGGGATGCGATGGCTGCGGTGGAATCCTCCCACCTTCCCCAGGAAGTCCAGGATTTCCTCCAGCCTACCAGGGATTATGTAGCCTGCGTAATGAGGCAGCATATCATTTCTTTTTCGGTTTTTCACATGCGGGAAGGAAAGGTGACTGACCGGCAGCTGCACCGGGGTGAATCCTTCGGAGATGAAGAAGAAGCGCTTGCCAGTTTCCTGGGCCAGTATTACCGGGATGCCGATGAGTTTCCGGAAATCGTATTTGTCTCCCATGGTTCCGATACGGAAATGCTTGAGCATCTGCTTAAGGATTTGACAGGAAGAAAGATTTCTGTGAGGAATCCGAAACAGGGAAAACATCTGCGGATCATGAAAATGGTGCTGGAGAATGCATCCATGGATGTAAAACGCAGGGAAAAAGCTGAAGGGAATCTGCCGGCCCTGGAGGAGCTGCAGAAGGTGCTGCAGCTGCCCTCGCTGCCCGTGAGGATTGAAGGTTTTGATATCTCCCAGCTTTCCGGTAAATACCCTGTGGCATCAATGGTGAGTTTTCTTAACGGCAGGCCGAAAAACAGTGAATACCGGAAATTCCATGTAAAAAGCCTTCACGGCAGGGTTGATGACTATGAGTCGCTGAGGGAGGTGACAGCCAGGAGGTATACAAGACTGGTCAATGAAAAGCTGCCGCTGCCGGACCTTGTGCTGATTGACGGCGGGAAGGGTCAGGTACAGGCAGTACGGGAAATACTGCTTGCCCTGGGGTTAAAAACACTACCTGTGATAGGATTGGCTAAGGAATACGATGAAATCCATCTTCCCGATGCTTCCTCACCGCTTAGGCTTCCTGAAAACTCTGAAGCACTGAAGATTCTCCAGGCCGTGCGTGATGAAACCCACAGGTTTGCTGTTACCTTCCATAAGAGCCTGAGGGAACAGGATACTTCCTTCAGCCTCCTGGAATCAGTTCCCGGGATTGGCCCGGGGAGAAGCACCAAACTCATGACGACCTTCGGTTCCCTGGAGAATATTGCCGAGGCAGGAGCAGAAGAGCTCTCCCGGCAGACGGGCATGCCGGAACATACGGCTGAACACGTAATAGAAAAACTGAACAGCTATTTTTCACAGCGGTAGTTAACACCGATCAGTCCGTAGAAAGCTTCACCGGGGAGAGGCGGCTTGCCGGAACGGATAATAATTCTGTAGAGCATCATTTCGATCAGCAGGGGATGGATGTCTGTCCGGATGTCCCTGAGCATGCTTTCTGTCTGCTGGATGGTCACGATTACCGAGCGCACCTGTTCGATGGTATACTGCTCAGCCCCCTTACGGTAGATACTTTTGTTCCGTTTTCCTTTTACCGGATGATCTTTCCCAAGCACCTGCACCTTTTCCATCGCTTCTTCCATCATCCAGCGCTGCTGCCGCAGTTCAAGCAGGTGAAGCAGTCTCCGGAACTGCCAGAGAAGACCTGCAAAGAACGGCGGCGGGTGAAGTTCGCCGGAAAGCTGGAGTGTTTTTAGGATCTCCAGGCTTCCCGGGAAATCCCTGTCAATGATCTTCTCAAAAAGAGAGAAAACACTTTCCCGTTTGCTGTGGTAGACAAAGGATTCAATTTCTTTCTCCGTTACAGTGATATCCTCAGGAGGACCTAGGGTGCCGAGGTATGAGCTGAACAGGTCAGCCGCAGCACGCATTTCCTGGGTGTTGTTTTCCACCAGGTCCAGAAAAAGGAGGACTGCATCATCGGTGATATCAATATGCTGGGAGTTAAAGTATTCCTTAATCCATTGAGTCTTTTCCTGGGCATGTAATTCCCAGAACTTGATCTCCTGGTCTTTCGGCACGGCCTTCTGGAGCTTTTTATGCACAGAATATTCCGAACTTGCAAGCACCAGCATTGCATCATCGGAAGGTGCTGAGATATATTCAGCCAGCTGCTGGACCATATTCGCAGAGAGGCTTTCTGCCTGGGTTATCAGGACAAACCGGTACTCTGCAAACAGTGAACTGTTGCGCAGGACTTCTGCTGCCTCCCCCTGTTCCGTTTCAAAGGGATAGAACCGGTAAAATTCCACCGCACCCTGATACAGATCACTGCACTGCTTCTGCAGATTTTTTATGAAGGCGCTTTTTTTCCCTGTTTCAGGTCCGAGGAGCAGATATACTGACTGCAGCTGCTGGTTTGCATCCATAGGTTATGAATAGTCCCGTATGATCATCTGGAGGATGCCGAGAATCTGGATTTCCTGCGTATATAAGGGCGGATACTCGGTATTTTCCGCCTGCAGGCGGATGCGGTTATTCTCACGAAAAAACCGTTTCAGCGTTACCGATTCTTCATTAACCCGGGCTGCAACGATCTCACCGTTATCTGCCTGCTGCTCATACCGTATGACAGCTATATCGCCTTCAAAAATGCCGGCGTTGATCATACTGTCTCCCTTTACTGTTAGGGCGTAGTAGTCCTTGCCCTCCTGGAGCATATCAATAGGAACTGTCAGCATCCGGTCCAGGTTCTCTTCAGCAAACAGCGGGTTTCCGGCAGTGATATTTCCAAGCAGCGGGATGGATACTCCTTCCGGTCGGGGCATATAAGTTTCATGGATGATTTCAATAGCCCGGGAACGGCTTTCGCTTATGCGGATGATACCCTTCTTCTTCAGTGCGCGTACATGGTCAAAAGCCGCTTTGACCGAAATTTCAAAATTTTTCCCGATTTCACGGATTGTGGGCGGATAACCGTGATCGCTGATATAGCTTTGGATATAGTTGACCACTGAGTGCTGGCGGCTCGTAAGATTTTTCATAGAACCTCCCTTTATTCACCTTCAAAACGGGTCACAAAGAGCTGCTCGATCGCGTCGGCCGCTTCCTGTTCATCCTTCCCCTCGGTAATGATCTTCAGTTCTGTTTTGTAGCTTGCACCGAGGGTAATAATGCCCATAATAGACTTACCGTTAATCCGCATATCGTCCTTCTCTATATAGAGATTGGACGAGTAACGGTTCGCTGTCTTTACAATCAACGCCGCCGGCCGTGCGTGTATGCCTGCCCGGTTCTTCACAGTGACCACTTTTTCTACCATTTCTAGAAAGTATCCTCGTTTTTATAGAACAGATCTCTAGCTGATTCGCTTTCAAGCCATTTGAGAACATTCTGGTTAAATTCCTTGGCCGAGTAATAGCCGAGTTTTTTCAGCCGTTCATTCATTGCTGCTGTTTCAATAATAATCGGGACATTCCTTCCCGGTTTCACTGGGATTTCCAGTTTTGGTATGGTCACTCCCAGAATTTCTATGGTCATATCACCGCCGACCCGATCATAATTCTTATTAGAATCCCACTCTTCCAGCTGTACAAACAGCTGCACCTGTTTTTTATCCCTGATGGCGCTTACACCGAAAATGTGGGTAATATTTATAATGCCCAGTCCGCGGATTTCCATGTGATGGGCCAGATATTCATTCTCTCCGCTTCCTATCAGCAAGTTGCCGCTGACGCTGCGCAGCTTCACTGAATCGTCACTGATCAGCCGATGTCCGCGTTCAATAAGTTCGAGGGCAGTTTCGCTTTTCCCCACACCGCTGTCCCCGGTTATCAGGACACCGACGCCAAATACTTCAACAAGAACACCGTGAATAGTTTTCTGCGGGGCAAACACATCACTGAGCGCCTGATATACCCGAATAGCAAATTCTCCTGACGCGAGATCACTTTTCAGCACGGGGCAGCCGGAACGCTCGGCAAGTTCAAGAAAGCGCTGACCGGGAGCACCTCCGTCACAGAAAATAACGCAGGGTATTTGGTAGGTGAACATTTTTTCAATGGTGGAAAAAGACTGGTTCTCCTCCAGCCGGTGCAGGTATGCCTGCTCCCCTTTCCCAAACAGCTGGATGCTGTCATAGGAAAATTCTTCAAAGAAACCGCTGAGAGTCAAACCGGGACGATTAATCTTTGAATTTGTAATAACTCGGGACAGACCCGGCCTGCCTCCAATGCATTTAAGGTTAAGGGCAATATTTTCTTTTAGGTCTAAATCGATGAGATCAAGAACTGTGAACTCTTTCATACCTATACCTTTGTTTCGTAGAATAGTATCACAGCAGATTGCCTTTGTACAGCAAATACCAGGAACATTGTCTTTAAAAACCTACCGCTGATCCATTGATGCCAGAGGCGAGTGCAGCTGCACCGGGCAGTGCCGGATATAGAAAGCTGCACCCACAGGTGAGGTGCAGCAGCTTTTTTCCTGGGGGGACCTAATTGTCTTCTTCAGGTTCCTGCTCATCGGCGGGGAAATCCAGGTCTTCATCGCTGAAATCCCTTTGTTCTTCTTCAGCCAGGATTTCCTTAGGCCGGGATCCTGCTTTATGAGGTACCTTTTTGTCAATTTTTTTCTTTTTTTCCTTCCTTACTGATTTTTCGAGCTTATCTATCATAATCTCTATGGCACCGTAGAGTTCGTGGGCCTCCTCTTCCACGACTACAACAACTCCCCAACGAAAATGAGCCTTACCGTCCACTTTGTAACCATGTGATTCCTTGTTTATTGTGACAGTAAGATCTACAATGTACTCTTTCGCAAAGTCGAGACGATGAAGCTTTTTCTCAATAAAATCATGGGTTGTCTCGCTGACATGATAGTGAACGCCTCTGATCTCAAGGTTCATACGCACCTCCTGACATGCGATAGATATATATCTAAAGGATACGGCCTTAGAGGTGCAGAGTCAACGTTTCTTTATCAGTTTCATGTTTCAGAGGATGAGTGGGTCTGCTCCCTGGAACGGTCGAAGGAGGAATCTATTTTGAGTTCCTTACGGTATTTAGCAACGGTTCTCCGGGCAATATGGATCCCTCTCTGGGCAAGCATATCTGAAATTTTCTGATCAGAAAGCCGTTTTTCTCCTGAATGCTTTTCAATCAGTTCCCTGATAATTTCCTTGACGCTGTTCCTCGCCAGATCTGTTCCCTGTTTGCTGCTGGAGGAAACAGCACCGCTGAAAAAGTATTTTATCGGAAATATTCCCCAGTCTGTCTGGATGAATTTTGCATGGGATATGCGGGAAACGGTAGTCTCATGGACAGAGATCTCTTCAGCAATATGTTTCAAGGTCATAGGACGCAGATATTTTGGTCCTTTCACAAAAAAGTCATACTGGAATTTAATCAGAGCAGCTCCTACTTTTCTCAGTGTATTGTTCCGCATTTCTATGCTGCTGATAAGCCAGTGCGCATCTCTGAGGGACTGCTGAATGTATTTGCGGGTTTCCCGGGACACATGGTCCTGGTCTTGGCTCATTTCCTGAAAGTTCTCATCAATTTTCAGTTCCGGAACAAGCTCATCATGGATATACAGCCGCAGCTGTCCGTTCTGTTTGCGTATCGTGATATCCGGAATAATGTATTCAGGGGACGATTCGCTGTACTCGCTTGCAGGAAATGGATTCAGACTCCTGATGAACGAAAAAATATCTTCCACCTGCTTGACAGATATCTTGTATTTCTTTGCCAGCTCTTCATATTTTCCCCGTTTAAGGAGCTCAAGCTCCCGGCGGATGAATTCCTCGGCCAGTTCAGGTGCATCAGAGCGCAGGCTTGCCTGTACTGCCAGTGATTCAATCGGTCCTTCGACGCATACACCGGGAGGATCAAACTCTCTAATGATCTGCAGTATACGGTCAAGGTGCTGCTCATATTTCGGCTGCACCACATCATGCAGGGGACGCCGGTAAAAGCCGTTGCCGTCAAGATTTGATATCAGGATTTCACCGAGTTCACGTTCTTCATCACGTAAAGGGGTAAGCCTGAGCTGCCAGAGCAGGTGGTCCTGCAGGGATTCTTCCCGGGAAAAAGCGCCTTCAAGGTATTTATGCTTTATCTCTGCATCTTCCCAGCTCTGTCGGCTTGTGCCGTACCCCGGATCGGAAGAACTTTCAAAATAGTCATTTACCGTCCGCTGATACGGCTGGGAAATCCGTTCATAGGAGATGTTTTTCTCCGGATTAAATTCAAGTGCCGGGTTCTTCTCTATTTCCTCCTGGATGCGCTCACGCAAGTCAGTGACCGGCAGAGCAAGAAGCTCCAGGGACTGGTACATTTGAGGAGTTAATTTAAGCTGCTGGCGCTGAGTCAGCACTAAACGCTGTGACTGCACGGTTATTTCCTTTGCCTGCTGTTTTCTTAAAGGCGGAACTCGTTGCCGAGATACAGGGACCTGGCCAGTTCATTTTCCATAAGCTCATCAGGTGTTCCTTTCGCCCTTAACACTCCATTATGTATGATATAGGAAATTTCAGTTATGTCGAGGGTATCCCGCACATTGTGGTCAGTCAGGAGTACTCCGATCCCCTGTTCTTTCAGGGAACGGATAATTTCCTTAATGTCCTGTACGGCTATGGGATCAATGCCGGCAAACGGTTCATCAAGCAAAAGGAACTTTGGACTGATTGCCAGGTTTCGGGCAATTTCTGTTCTTCTGCGTTCCCCCCCTGAAAGGGTATAAGCAGGCTGTTTCCTCAGCTCCTGAATCCCCAGCTGTTCAAGCAGTTCTTCCAGACGGTTCCGTTTTTCCTGGGAAGTCAAATCACTTCTTGTTTCAAGGATTGCCCAAATATTCCCTTCCACGGTCATCTTGCGGAAAACCGAGCTTTCCTGGGACAAATAGGAGATGCCTTCTCTGGCCCTCCGGTACATCGGCAGTCCGGTAAGCGGAAGATCATTCAGGTAAATTGTTCCCCGGTCCGGACGGACAAAACCGACTATCATGTAGAATACGGTAGTTTTCCCTGCTCCGTTCGGCCCAAGCAGGCCTGCTACTTGTCCGGAATGCATGCTGAATGAAACATCCTGAGCTGCCTGTTTCTTTCCGTAGGATTTAGTCAGCCCCTCAACTTTTAGTATGCTGGTCTGCTGGAGAACTTGATCAGTCATATATGGTTCCTGAAACATCTCCTTCCAGGGTAATATCATCGGTTTCCAGATCCACAATGATTCTGGCCGCTTTGTACTCGTCGCCGGCCCACTGAACGAAGGCATTGCCTGTCAGTTCGAGGAGCTGTGCTTCATTATCGAAAACAATTGCATCAGCACGGCAGATCATAGGACCGTCTTCGGTATCCTTCATAATTCTTGCTGCGATCTGTATAAGTGTTTTCCCGGTATCTCCGCTGTTTTCCAGGTATCCTCCCCTGGCTGTAAGGCCGTTTCCCCGGTCTTCAAGTTCGGTCCATCCTCTGGAGACAGCAGTGGAAGTTTCCCGGTCATATTCCAGGCGGGTGGTGCGGATCGTGATATCCTGGGAGGTGTCTACCACCACCACATTGTTTTCACAGAGGGCGTGACGGTACTGCTCCCCCGAAAGTGTTATCTTCTGGGCTGTGATAGTTATTGTGTCTGTTTCCACCCTGGCATCACCGGAGAGCTCTACCTTTCTGACCCCGTCTACCTGTTCACTGCGTGATTGATTGGCTGAAAATGATATTGATTCTCTGTCGTTATCTGCAGAGACTGTACTGATGACTCCTGCTGTCAGGATCATCATAAGGATGATCATGCAGACAGGCTTACGTGCATGGTAACGGTTATTCATAGAGTACTCCTTCAGCATCTTCAGCAAATTCAAAGGTCCTCCGGTACAAGTCCCCGATGAACTGCTTGCCCTGCATCATGGTACCATCAGACTGTTCGATTGTCACTATATCAGAAGGAGCTGAGCTCAGGGTTTCTGATTCCCTTTCCCATTGAAGCCGGGGGGCGGTTATGGTCATATCTTCATCCACGGCGATAACAGTAACATTGCCGGTGAGAAGCGCATCTTCCGTATTCAAATCAATTTCTCCTTCGTCTGCCTCCCCATGGGTCAGCAGCTCTCCATCCCGGCTGTATTGATAGAACTGCACTTCATACAGCGTAGAGAGGTTTTTTCCTTCTCTGAATTCTGCTTTTTCACCTTCAAATACAACCTTTGACCGGTCTGACATGTGTACTTCATATACCACCGAACGGAGAATAAAGTCAGGCGGGTCCTCAATCTCAGAAGGAGGGTCCTCTCCATAGTCAAACCGGCAGGAGACTGCAGTCAGGAGAAGGACTGATATGAGCAGCATATAAATTATTGAACAGCGGTTTTTTATTCTATGCATACTGTGTTTCCCTCCGGTTAAGGCAGGTTTTAACGAAAGAGGAGAAAAGCGGGTGGGGAGAGCGGGGGGATGAGCGGAATTCCGGGTGGAACTGTACTCCAATTCCCCAGGGGTGATCACTCCATTCTATTGATTCAACCAGTGAATGCTCCGGTGTGTATCCGCTGAAGATAAGACCATGGGAAGAAAAGTCTTCCTTGTACCGTGCGGCAAACTCATACCGGTGTCTGTGCCGCTCACGTATCTGCTGCTTCCTGTAGATCCCATGCAGCCTGGTTCCCTGAACAAGGATAGAGGTGCTCGCTCCCAGACGCATCGTACCGCCAAGCTGAGTTAATTCCTGCTGTTCTTCGAGCAGGCTGATCACAGGTCTCGGGGTTTCTTGATTGAACTCCGTACTGTCGGCATCTTCCCAGCGGAGAACATTCCTGGCATATTCAATTACCATAATCTGCATGCCGAGGCAGATGCCGAAGCAGGGAATCTGATGCTCCCGCGCATATCCTGCAGCCCTGATCATGCCGGCAGTTCCTCTGCTTCCGAACCCTCCGGGAATAAGAATTCCCCCTAGCTGGGAGAACTGACTGTCCATCTGTTTGCTGCTGAATTCCTCCAGCTCCTCGGAATCTATCTGGCAGAGTTCCACCTGTGTCCCGCAGGCAATTCCTCCATGACAAAGTGCTTCAAATACTGAGCGGTAGGTATCGGGCAGGTATATATATTTCCCGACAATTCCAATAGATATCCGGTTATCTCCGTTATTGCATATCTGCACCACCTGGCGCCAGTCAGAAAGATCCGGGATTCCTTCCGGCAGTTTGAGTTTCTGCAGCACAACACGGTCCAGCCCCTGTTCCTTGAAAACCAGGGGGAGTTCATAAACTGTGCCTTTTAGATCATGCCCTGAGAAAACGGAATCCCGTTCCACGTTTGTAAACAGCGCAATTTTTGCAGCAAGATCAGCTGTAAGCATTTCAGCAGAACGGCAAATCAGGATGTCAGGCTGGATGCCGATTTCACGGAGCTTCATGACAGAATGCTGGGTGGGTTTTGTCTTATATTCCCCTCCTCCTACTTCAGGTATGAGGGTCAGGTGTATGAACAGCACATGGTTCGCTTTGTTTTCAATGATCATTTGGCGGGCAGCTTCAAGATAGGGAACGGATTCAATATCTCCTACCGTTCCGCCGATTTCAATAATTGTAACTTCTGTATCAGGATGCTCTCCGACGTCATAGATCCTGCGTTTGATTTCATCGGTGATATGCGGAATAATCTGGACG
>Ga0207421_10005235_pt1 | contig 14625 bp, 13 predicted proteins | sample SodLakKL_010_SED_4_FD_187542 | JGI IMG/M metagenome (GOLD analysis project Ga0207421, IMG submission 187542) | Alkaline sediment microbial communities from Lake Tanatar, Kulunda Steppe, Russia - 8KL_010_SED (SPAdes) (version 2) | ecosystem: Environmental > Aquatic > Non-marine Saline and...
GGCGGGTACGACTCGTCATCCGTACACACCAGACGGATACCCATCCGCTCACAGATCGCAACGTCCTGCTCCGCCTCGTTCAACAGCTCTCCGGGGTTGAATCGGGTCACTCGCAACGGCCGCCCAGCCAACTTCGAAAGCTCGTCGCAATTCAAGCTGAGAAGCGTCCGCCGGTCCTCGATGAGATCGCAGACTCGCTGCTTTTCCGCTGTCCGGAGGAACCTCATCCGATGGGCTACCGCTCGCCGAAGCGCCCGTTCCACGTTATCTCTCCTCTTGCAGCTGCCGCTGGTTCGCTCGCGCCTGATCCCGCATCGCCTCGTCCCGCGCATACTCGATAACCCGATCGTAGGCGTCGATCGCTTGGTTGAACCTACCCATCGAAGCATAGACGTATCCGCGAACCGCGTGACCCCGTGCGTTCTCAGGATCATGCGCCAGCAGCTCACCAATCACAGCTGCCGCTTCCTCGTACTCTTCCAACTCGAATGCGTAGAGAACCGCAAGCGCGTACTGCGCCTGAGTATACTCCGGCTCAAGCTCCACAGCCCGCTGATAAGCACGTTCCGCGGTTCGGAAGAGTTCCGCCTGCTCCTCCTCAGCGAGCTCCGCCTTGGCTTTGTTCGCGGCCGAAAGCCCGAGGTAGTAGAACAGCACCGGATTCTCCGGCTGGTACTCGATCGCTTCCTGGAACGCCTCCATCGCAAGACCGTACCGGCCATCTTCCAGATACTTCATAGCAAGAGCCCGGTACTTGACGCCGAGCCTCCCCGCGGCCTCCACCCGCTCCTCGATTACACTCCGATAGCGCCGAATATCTTCCCGAAGCTCTTCGATCCGCTGCTCGCTCGGTTCCGCTCCGGTTGCGTGTTCCGGCTCCAGACGCTGTACCAGCGACACAAGCCGTTCGACCGGCCGGTCACATCCGCCGAACGACACAACGAGCACCGAGAGAGTAAGAAAGCAGGCAACCGTGCTTAGACGGCCCGCGGAAGCGTGTCTATGTCCGCCCATCATCGTCTTTCCTCCTAGGCCTCGGAGCTCTCCGGCTCGACGGTTGCCTAAGAGCCGTCCGCTCCGCCGCTCGACGCAGTCTGGTCGCGTCGCCGGCGGAACTCGGCCAGTATAGTCACGGTACGAGAGGCTCCGATGCGATCCGCTCCGGCCTGTCGGAGTGTCACGGCGAAATCCGTTGAGCGGATTCCGCCTGCGGCTTTTACCCCGCGCTCCGACCCAGCCAACCTGCGCAACAGTGCAACATCGTGCTCAGTGGCACCCGCTGAGCCAAACCCGGTGGAAGTCTTCACGTATGCAGCTCCGGCGCGAAACGCGGATACCGCCGCGCGCACCTTCTCCTCCTCTTCAAGGTAACATGTTTCCACGATCACCTTCACCAGGCCACTACCGGCCGTTTCCACCACGGCTCGAACATCATCATACACGGCGGTAGGATCTCCGTCCCGAAGCCGACCGATAGGGATGACGGTATCGTACTCGAAACACCCTGCTGCAGCCGCTTCCCGGACCTCCAACGCCTTCACTGAGGAGCATTGATAGCCAAGCGGAAATCCGACTACCGTACAGACATCCACCGGTGAGTCCCGCAGTAGTTCCGCCGCTTCACGAACGCGGTCCGGCGCCACACACACGGTAGCGGTGTGAAGCGAGCGTGCTTCCTCACAAAGCCCGGCAAGATCGGCCTTCGTCGCCTCCGGCCGGAGGAGCGTATGGTCGAAGCAGGCTGCCGGAAGTAGCTCGGAATGGCCTCGCCGCTCAGCTGCAATCCGCTCCAACGCTTCCGCCGAAGGCTTGATCGGCTCCGCTCCCCGATCATCCAACTCTCGTTCAACTGCCCGCTCAATCGTGGCAATTCGTTCTGCCGAGTATCCGGCGCCCCGGCTATCAGATTCCGACCGATCCTGTGTTCCACCTCCCATGGCGTACCGTCCTCTCTTAGTTCTCTTGGCCTCGGCGTGCCGACGCTTCTGAGCACCGCCTCCTTGAGCGCCCAACTACTGGCCTCTACGCTTCTTCCGCTTCAACCCGCGCACGCGGATTTCCAGCCTCATGCGGCGTGCTGCCCCGGCTCCGCTCGCCGGGTCGCTCCAGCTCCTCGTGCGCAGCAGGTTCCTTCTCCGCCTCCACGCTCTCGGCGCGTGGATGATAACGGTTGTGACGCTCCTGCAGCACCCGTTGATCAAGATGGGTGTAGATCTGCGTCGTCGCGATGTCTGAATGTCCGAGCAACTCCTGCACCACTCGCAGATCCGCGCCCCCTTCCAGGAGGTGCGTAGCAAAGCTGTGTCGGAGCGTGTGAACCTTTGCCTCTACGCCACACCGCGCTGCCAGCTCTTTGAAACGCTTCCACATTCCCTTTCGCGACAGACCGCGACCTCGGTTGTTCAGAAAGACGTAGGCTGCTCTCTGATTCCGGCGCACCAGCTGCGGTCGCGCACTCTCCAGATAACGGCGGAGGCAGCGTTCCGCCTCGTCACCTAACGGTACCAACCGTTCGCGATCACCTTTGCCGCGGACCAGCAGCATTCCTTCGTCCAGAAACAGGTTGCCAAGCTCAAGCTCGACCGCCTCCGATATCCGGAGCCCGCAGGAATAGATGAGCTCGAAAAGAGCGCGGTCGCGAACACCGAGCGGACTCGACGTATCGATCTGCTCGAGCATGAGCTCGATCTCTTCCACATTCAACACGCCCGGCAATCGATATGCCGCTTGCGGCATCTCGACTCCGGCCGCCGGATTGTCGGCGCGAACGTTATCGGCGACCAGGAACTGATAAAACGAGCGTAGGCTGCTGGTGATGCGGGCCATGGTGCGGGCGTCAGTCGCCGTGCTTGCCCGTCGCTGCGCCAAGTACGCAACCAGCTCGTCGGTACCGAGATCACACACGGGGCGCTCCTTCTCGCGCGCCCACGTCGCCAAACGCTCGCACTCCCGCATGTAGGTTTCCACCGTCCGGTCGGAGAGCCGAATCTCCACGGTCAGATGATCGCGAAACCGGTCCAGCACGTCACGGTTCTTCATAGGCGCTCCTGTTGCGCGCGGCCGTATGTCGGAGACGCCGGCTCACTTCCCGCCTGCCGGCACCGAATCACGGCGGACCAGGCACGGCGGACCGGGCCTCCCGGTATCACCCTACGCGCCGCTTCTACCGGTCGTCCCATTCTTGTACCGGAGCACCGCGGGAATACCAAGCTCGCGCTCGTCTTCGGCTTCACTTCCGAACAGTCCGCTCCCGCTCTTCGCAGGGCGCCCGCTCGTCATGTTCACCCAGTCCTCGAGACTGATGTACTCACCGCGTGACTCAGCAGTCTTCTCCTGCTCGGGAGCTTCGGCCTCACTGCCGGTGAACCCGGTGGCAATGACGGTGACTTTGACTTCGTTCTCCATGCTCTCATCGAGGGCGTTTCCGGCGATAATCAGCGCATCATCATCGGCATTGGCGGTGATGATGTTCATCACTTCCTCGTATTCGCTCAATGTGAAATCCGGACCACCGCTGACATTGACCAGAAGTCCTTTAGCCCCTTCGATGCGAGCGTCCTCCAACAACGGATTGTTGATGGCGTTGGTGGCAGCATCGACCGAACGGTTGTCGCCTTCTCCGTGGCCGATCCCCATGAGCGCATCACCGCGGCCATTCATGATGCTCTTTACGTCCGCGAAGTCGATGTTGATCTCGCCGGGCTTCGTGATGAGATCCGAGATCCCTTGCACACCCTGGCGCAAGACGTCGTCAGCCATCTGAAAGGCTTCCTTGATGGGCGTTCGGCGCTCAACGATCTTGAGCAGATGCTGGTTGGGAATCGCGATCAGCGTATCTACAGCATCCCGAAGATTGGCGATCCCTTCGTCCGAGAGCTCGCGTTTCTTGCGTCCTTCGAAATTGAACGGCCGCGTCACGACCGCCACCGTAAGGATTCCCATCTCCCGAGCGATTTGCGCGATTACCGGGGCAGCTCCGGTGCCGGTCCCGCCGCCCATACCTGCGGTCAGGAAAACCATGTCCGCCCCCTGGATTATGCCCTTGAGCTCCTCCCGGTCCTCCTGAGCGGCCTTCTCGCCAATCTCCGGCTTACCTCCGGCCCCCAAACCTCCGGTCAGCTTCGAACCAAGCGGCACTCGTGTTTCCGCTTGGGACTGCTGCAAAGCCTGCAGGTCTGTGTTGACCGCGATGAACTCCACGTTGGCCAAGCCGGATGCGATCATGCGGTTCACGGCATTGCTGCCGCCACCGCCGACTCCGATCACCTTGATTACCGTCGGGCTCCCGACCTCGTCGGAGAAGCCTTCGTCAAGCATCTCGAATCGCATATCCCCTCCCGTTCGATTCGTTTGGTTAACGGTTCTTTTCCGTTTCCCGTGTATACGCTGTTCCAAATAGCTGCACAGACCGTCCGCGCAGCAGCCTCGACTCCTGATTCTCTATTCGAAGAAGTTACGAATCCACTTCCCGACTGCCTCCAGAACTCCGGTTCTTCCGGTCTTTCCTCGGGGCGCAGAACTACTCCGTTGCGGCACCTGTTGCGTTGCGTACTGCACCAGGCCAACCGCCGTTGCCACATCCGTTGTTCCCTCCCGATCCGGCAGACCACGTTGATGGGCGGGTCGCCCGACTCGTGCCGCCAGGCCAAAAACAGCCTGAACCAGATCCACGACGCCCGGTAGCTGAGCTCCGCCGCCGGTGAGCACGATGCCGCCGCCCAGATTGTTGAGATGTCCCTTCCTGGCGAGCTTATCGCGCACCATGACGAAGATCTCTTCCATACGGGGCTGGATGATCTCCGCAAGCTCTTTCCGGCGGATGGTAACCGGCGGTCGGCCGCCAACTCCGGGGATAACGACCGGCTCATCGTCCTCCACCAGCTCCACATAACAACAGCCCGCCTCGCGCTTTATTCGCTCGGCACTCTCAGTCGGTGTCTTGAGCACAATGGATATGTCGTTGGTAACCTGTGTTCCCCCTACTCCAACAACACTCGTGAAATAGGGAGCACCGTCCTTGTAGACGAGCATGTCGGTAGTACCACCGCCGAGGTCGATCATCAGAACTCCGAGCTCCTTTTCGTCGGCGCTCAACACCGCATGGCCGGCAGCAAGACTCTGAAGGACGATCTGATCCACCCGAAATCCGGCGCGGTTTATGCACTTGATAAGGTTCTGAGCGCTCGTCACCGACCCGGTAATGATGTGCACCTCCGATTCAAGGCGTACGCCGATCATGTCCAGCGGATTTCGGATCCCCCCCTGATCGTCCACAATGAACTCCTGCGGAATCACGTGGAGAATCTCCCGATCCATTGGGATGACGACCGCGCGCGCTGCATCGAGCACCCTGTCCACGTCATCCTGGGTAATCTCCCTGCCCTTACCACTCACGGCGACCACCCCGCGCGAGTTGATGCCGTCAATGTGTGCCCCGGCTATACCCGTGACCACGCTCTCCACTTCCCGGCCGGCCTCTTGTTCTGCCTGTTCGATAGCCACTTCTACCGACCGCAGTGTGGATTCGATGTTGATCACGACGCCGCGGCGAAGCCCGGTCGACGGAGCTCGGCCGATACCCAGCACCTCCGGAGTCCCGCTCTCATCGAGCTCCGCGATCGCTGCGCAGACCTTGCTGGTACCTATGTCGAGTCCGACAATCAGGTCTTCCGAAGGCACCTTCAGCCATCCTCCTTCAGCGTGTATACCACGCCGTCATCGCGCATATCAACGAAATCGAGTCGGGCCGCGCCTTCCCGGCGCGCAAGCGCATCCAGCACCCGGGCAACCTGCCCATACAACTCCGGCGACGCCCGATCCTCGAGCTTGACCGGAACAGGGAGATGCGCCGGATACAGAATCGTTTCTACACCGGTTCCCGCACGAGAGCGAACCTCTATTTCCGAGATCATGCCGTACAAAGCCGGGGCTTCCATCCGCAAATCGTGCAGGTCGCTGACAAGCGGGCGAAGCTCTCGAGGGAGAGACTCTCCGACCGCAAGCTTCTCAAGAAGCTCGCCCGAAAGAACCGGCACATCCCGATCGCGAACGCCCGTGGCGGTCCGAAAGACCACTCCCTCTTCACAGAAAGCCGCCGGGGTCGATCCGTTCGCCCCCTCCACGATAATCGTGCCGAGCGGCCGGCGCGCCGAAATCGAGATCTCCACCGTGTCCGGGAAGCTTCGGGCGACAGCGGCCTCCTGTACCTCCGCATGCGCTTCCAGCCGTGCCTGCGCTTCCGCGGTATCTACCTCGAAGATTAGCTTCTCCCCGTGCAGGCCGCTCCGCCTGAGCGCCTCCTCGACATCCCAGGCGAGATCGGTCCGAACTCGTACCTGCTGCACCGTCAACGTCGGCGCCAGCGCGAACCGGTAGAGGAGCTCTCCCCCAAGCACCGCCACCATCAGCGCGATTCCGCCAAGCAACAGCCTGTTCACCCGGACCGCGCTCTTGCGTCTTGTGCGGCTGCCGCGACGGGCGCGAATTGCCTGATCAGCCATATGAGCCTCCACGGTTGACTCCGGCCTGGGCCTCGCCATCCGGCCGGCGTGCAACATTCGCGATCAAACCGCACATGAGAAGGCTCACGAGGACCGAGGATCCTCCGGAGCTGAAGAACGGCAGCGGGATACCGGTCGCCGGAACGATTCCGGCGACAACCGATACGTTGATGAGCGCCTGAAACAGTATGCTCGTAGTAAGGCCAAAGGCCAGAAAGCAACGGAAGCTGTCCCCCGCATGCCAAGCGATGTGATAGCCGCGCCAACCGAACGCCGCGAAAAGAGCCAACACCACGGTAACGCCGATAAGCCCGGTCTCTTCAGCCAACACGGCGAAGACGAAATCCGAGTGAGCCTCCGGCAGCGCCCCGCGCTTGTGCATACCGAGACCGATGCCGGTACCGAAAAGCCCCCCACTCCCCACCGCTCGGTGGGAAGCCATGATCTGAAAGCCTGCGCCGCTCGGATCTAGCTGGGGTTCTAGATACGCCAGCAGCCGGTTCACCCTATGCGCCCTGCTCAAGACCAGAATCACGAGGAGCGGAAGCGTGAGTGTTCCCAGCCCCAAGAAATAGCGAATCGGTGCGCCGGCAACAAAGAACATGATCATCCCGAGACCCATGAGGTACGTGGCCGTCGAGAAGTCGTTTTGGAGGTAAGTCAACCCCGCAAATGCAACGACAACAAGGAACGGGGGAAGCAGCGCGTTTACCGGATCGTCAAGCTCGTTCTGTTTTCTGCTCAGAATGTACGCCAAGTACAGAATGAGAACCGCTTTCGCGAGCTCCGAAGGCTGAAAGCTGAAGCCGAAAAGAAAGATCCACCGGCGGGCACCGTGGATCGGAGCGCTTAACCCCGGCACGAACGGGAGCACCATCAGCACGACGGTGCCGATCACGAACACCGGCAGAAAACGCATTATGCGATCGAGGTTGAGCCGTGAGATAAGCATCGCGAGGCCGGCGCCCAGCGCCGTCCAGGGGAGCTGGTTACGGATGAAGTGCAGTCCATCTCCGAAGAGGTTCTCCGCACGGAAAATCGAGCTCGAGAAAAGAACACTCAGCCCGCCCCCGACGAGAAGGATCACCGTGGTAGCGAACAGTACGTCACCGGCAGCGGAACGCTCGAAGCGCTCAGCAGTGAAGCTAGACGCCATCAGCCTTCTCCTCAACCGGCAAGACCGAGACCAACGACTCCAACGCTACGCTCCTGCTTCCCTTGAGGAGTATCAGGTCACCCGGGCTCGTCGCGGACGCAAGCTCCGAGGCAATCTCCTCTGCGGTAGCAGCCCATTTGACGGTGGGCCCTCTCGACGAGCCGCCGCTCATCGAGGGAGCGCGCAAGTCGGACGAGAGCGCTTCGAACACTCCCCGAAACGCCTCCCCCACCAGGTACACTGCGTCTGCACGGCTTCCCAACAGGAGCTCGGCCACGCGACGGTGTTCGCCCTCCGACTCCTCGCCAAGCTCTTTCATTTCACCTATGACGTAGATTCGTCGCTTCGCGGAGATGCGGTCCGAGGTTCGCACCGCCGCGGAAACCGACGCGGGATTTGCGTTGTAGCAATCGCGGTAGACCGTCACTTTCCCGCGGACAAGCTCGCTTCTTCCGAACAACGCTCTCGCCCGCCGCAGTCCTTCCAGCACAGCCTCGGCAGGAACCTCGAGCTGCTCTGCGACCGAAATCGCACAGAGCACATTGGCAAGATTGTGCTCCCCGGGTAACGCGACCTTAACCGCGTGTTCTCGCCACCGAATCTCGAGCCCCTCGGCGCCGCGGTCGGCCCACCCCTCGAAGCCCGACGTACTACTCGGCCCGAAAAACGCGATCCTGCCCCGTACCCCTTCGGTCAAGAACGCTCGAAACGGCTCATCCTCCGGAACAAGCGCCACTTGCGAGCCATCGAAGTGCGAAAAGATCGCACGTTTTTCCCGTGCAACCCCGAATGTGTCGCCGACAAACTCCGTATGCGCCGCAGCTATGTTCGTGATGGCGGCGATATCAGGTCGGACTATCCACGCGAGCTCGGCAATCTCTCCCGGACGATTCATGCCCATCTCCATGACGGCATATCGGTGTTCGGCACGAAGACCAAACACCGCGAGCGGCACACCAATATCCGAGTTCAGATTCCCGGCCGACCGGTAGGTCGGCCCGTAAACCGAGAGGATCTCCGCGATGAGCTCTTTTGTCGTGGTCTTTCCGTTACTGCCGGTGATTCCGACTCGAACGACATGTCCAAGCCTTTCCAGATACCGCTCGGCCGCGCCCTGCAGCGCCGGCAGCACGGCATCTACTGCGATAAACGCGCATCCGTACCGGTCGGCCAAATCGGATACTGCGTCTCGCCTATCTCGCTGGTAGCTCGCGGAGACCAGGCACCCGGCAGCCCCACGCGCCAACGCGTCTTCAATATAGAGGTGGCCGTCGCTCTTCGCTCCGGCCAGCGCGACGAACAGGTCGTCCGGCTCGACCGCCCGCGAGTCCACGCGGATGGACTCCAAACGCCGTTCGAGAGCCCCGACCCGCGCTTTCACTCGGGCAGGTTCCACCAATCGGAGAAAGTCACCCACTGTAGCCACCATCACGTTTTGGCCCAAGAGCGCTCCTCTCCTCTATTCCCGTTGGTCCGGGAGGATCACCCGAATCGGTTCTCCGAATGTGCGCTCCATGTCGAATTGCTCTTGTGCGATCCGCTCGATTCTCTCCGCCGAGGAAAGGATACCAATCTCTGCAGTGCGTCGCTTGTTCTCCTCAAGCAACTCGTGCTGCCGTTCTTCGAGCTTGCGCACCTCTTGTTCGAGCGAGACATACCGGTAGCTTTGATACGTATGGATGAACAGAAGGGTCGATATCGCAGCTGCACACGCGATGCCCAATTTTCCGGAAGTCAGCTTGCTTCTCATCGTTCGTTCGCCTCCGACCCGTCATGGTTCCACTCGTCTTCCGTCCGCTCAATTACGCGAAACCGAGCGCTTCGTGCGGCCGAATTCCGTCTTGCTTCCGACTCGGACGGACGAACCGGCCGCCGTGTAATCAGCCGAAAGGGCGCGGTCCGTGTGCCGGACGTCCCCATTTCCTTTATCGGAAGCTCCGCCCCTTCTTTGGACACCTCTCGGAACCGATGCTTCACCAAACGATCCTCCAATGAGTGGAAGGATATCACTCCGAAACGTCCGCCCGGGGCCAAAATGCGGAAAGCCGCCTCGATCGCGCGTTTCAGGCGTCCCAACTCATCATTCACGTGGATTCGGAGCGCCTGAAAGCTCCGAGTGGCCGGATGAATGCGGCCGTAACGATACGACGGCGGAACCGCGCCGGCAATGGTGTCCGCCAGCTCCGCGGTCCCCTGAATGGGGGTCCGAGCCCGGCGGCGAACGATGGCGCGCGCGATGCGACGAGACATCCGCTCACCCCCGTAGTGAAACAGAAGGTCGGCAAGCTCCCGCTCCGACAACGTATTCACTACCTCCGCGGCCGTAGGTCCTTGTCCCGAGAGGCGCATGTCCAGCGGAGCATCGTAGCGAAAGCTAAAACCTCTACCGGAATCCCCCAGATGTATTGAGCTGACGCCTAGATCCAGCAGGATGCGGTGAACAGGGCGGCCTTGGTACTCGGCGAGAAACTCGTCGAACCATACCCGGTGAAATGCCAGACGGTGCGCGTACGGTTGCAGTACCGCACGCGCCCGCTCAAGCATCTCACGATCGATGTCGATAGCGATGACGTGGAGGTCTGAGAACGCAGCCAGGAAAAGCTCCGAATGTCCGCCTTCTCCCACCGTTCCATCGATCAGAAGCGACTCTTGCCCTTGTGGCGCCAGATACTCCAGCACTTCCTCCGGAAGCACCGGCTCATGCGTGCGCTTCATGATCCTTCGGAATCGAAGAAGGAGACGAACCCTCCCAGTTCTTCGGCAGCCTCCTGGAACTCCGACTCGTTCTCCTCCAGATATGCATCATACGCCTCGACATCCCAAATCTCGAGGTATCGGTTGATCCCCAAGATGATACACTCCCTGCTCAACCCCGCTGATTGAAGCAACGAAGCCGGAATGTTAATGCGTCCCGCTCTGTCCAGTTCCACCTCCTGTGCCGGCGCGATGATCCTGCGCTGCAGAAGCCGCGCCTTTTTTGTGAACGGGCTTGCTGCCCGCATGAGGCTCTCCGAGAGAGCCTTCCACTCCTCGGGGGGGAAAAGCCACAGGCACTGATCCACGCCTCGGGTCAACACCAGCGTGTCACCGGTGAGCTCCGCGCGTACACGCGCCGGGATGGACAGACGCCCTTTATCATCCAGCGCATTGCGAAACTCCCCCGTCAACATCCCCTATATGCCACCTATTCCTATATCTTCCCACTTTTCCCCACAGACTACACTATGATACGCCAAATCATGGTGATGTCAACTCTAAGTAGACCGAATCATTCGGCAGTTTCGGCAGTCTCGCATGAAACACGCCTACGTTTGTTAGGGTTCGCTCGAAAGCTACTTCTCCCTGACCATGACGGACCCCCGAAGCCCGAGAAACCGGCGATGGTGAGGAGAATGAGAAGAACCGGAGATAGAACTCCGACGAGACAAGAGGTAGGCCGGAGAAGAGGGAGGAGCCCCGTTGTCTTGAGGGGGAGATCACAAGGCGAAAGGCATCCAACTTACACAGCGGACGCAGCGACTACCGGACGCAGGGTAAGGCGGCTCAAAGCCGAGGATAGCCGAAACGGAGATCGAGCGGTGTGCCCCTGCTACGCCCCGGAGGTAATCCGACTCGTTCCCCCTACGGCAAGACTGTCTGCGGAGAGACCTCGGAAAATCCGATAGTCCATGAACGGGAAGATCGTATTTCGCCGTTCGATCTTAGTCAGCCATTCGGTGGAGATACTTCCGCGGCTCAGGCTCTCATGGATTCGATTGAAGTTCTGCAGATGTTCACACAACCGATGCTTGGCATACGTGACAGTTGTGCCCGCCCGCATGATGAACGGCCAATCGGACGCCTGGCTCAACAGCACCTCGCGTGCGGCTTGATTGAGCGCCCGGCGCTTGAGCCCCGTCTCGTTTGGGAATCGGTCTACCAAGTCCACCATGCGTTCGATCACCTTGTGGGTGTGGCGGTATATCCAGTCGTTGGAGCCGTCCAGCCAGACCTCCGAGTATCCGTTGTTTCCCCAGCTGGAGAAAGCCGGCTGGATCACCTGAAAGTCGCCGTTTCGCTTCAAGTAGCTGTGCGGCTTCACCGGTCGAATCGAGTACTCCGGGCTGCTCTCGTTGTGCTTGTGTAACACACGAAAGAGGGCCTCGAGCCACTGGGGGCCTTCGAACCACCAGTGCCCAAACAGCTCCGCGTCGAACGGGCACACTACCACGGGCGATCTATCCATGATCGGCGTGAGCTTCCGAGCCTGCGACAGTTGCCGGTACAGGAAGTTCTCTGCATGCTCGTATACGATTCGGCCGGCCTCGTCTAGCCGGTACGGGCGCTTGTCGTCGGTATTCCCCGTAATTGCGTGATACTTGAATCCCGTGTTGATCCGGTTCTTGCCGTCATGGATATAGGGAGCCACGTAGTCCAGCGACAGGTCGTGTCCGATATCTCGGTAGAAATCTCGGTAGGAGGGGTGTCCCGGATATCCGTCCTCGCTGGACCAGACCGCCGATGAGCTGCGGTAGTCCCGGCCGAACGCCACTGTGCCGTTCGGACACCGGACCGGCGAGAATACTCCGTGTCTTGGCTTCTCGTCCGCAAAGAGCAGCCCGTGTGCCGCAACGAAGAAGTACTCGATCCCTTGACGAGCAAGCAGCTCTTCTACCCCGGGATAGTACCCGCACTCGGGCAACCAGAATCCCGTTGGCCGGCGCCCAAGTGCCCGCTGGTGCGTTTCTATGGCGACCCGCAGTTGAGCATCGACGCTCGCTTCCTGGTGTTGATAGAGCGGAACGTACGGATGAGTTCCGAACGTCGTGATGAGCTCAATGCGCCCCCCCTCCTCGTGATAGTTCAACGCACCAAGAAGGTCACGATCGTAGCGCTCTAGGAAATCGTGTCGGTTCCGGCGGAATAGATCCAGATACATCCGTGCCAACTGTGAAAAGTCGGGATCGTCTTTCGTGCGGTCGGTCTCCTTCTCTCCAAGCTCAATAAGCATGTCCAGGTGCTGCACGTATCGATCCTGCAACAGCTCGTCCTGAAGCATCGCCATCAGAGTAGGCGACACACTCATACAGAGATCCATGGGAACCTGGTCGCTCTCCAGCCGGTCCATAACCCGAAGCAGCGGAAGGTAGGTCTCCGATATGGCTTCGAACAACCACGTCTCTTCCAAGAACTTGGGATACTCCGGGTGCCGAACAAACGGTAGATGTGCGTGCAGAACCAGCATCAAGTTGCTATGTGCCATGTATTGCGAACCTCGTTGCCGTGCCTTAGTTGTGACTACTCGATTTCGTAGCTATCCACGAGCTGAATAATCCGTTGCGGAATGCGGCGTCCAAACGAGGGCACCCCCAGATCGTCCGCCCCGGAGAGCGCAATAACCATTTCTTCCGCCTCCGCCAGGCCTTCTTCCGACAATCCTCCGCGCGGCACCGTTACCGAGCGCGAACGACAGAGAACCTCACGCCCATCGCTTCCGTATGCAACCAGCTCGACGTAGTAGTTTGTTTGCTGCCGCGGAAGGTTCACATACCATCGATCATCCTGGAACTGTACTGGAATTTCCAGCGAATCAACGACGCGGTGCTCTTCGAGAACCGGCGAATCGGCTTCCACTATACGCAAAGCCAACCCGCCGAACTCAGGATCGTTCTGCAACTGTTCCTGCACGGCATCATTGAGATCCCAGTACGCGTACGCCCAAGCGGGATCGCGAAGGAGCAACTCGATACGAGTCTCATTGTAGCGTTCGGGTAGCTCGTATGCCGAATCTTCCGCTTCCGGCAGATCCCTCAACTCGTCGGCAAGCAGATCGTACTTCCGCTCTTCGATCCGGACGGCGTAGCTGTTCGTGGCCTCTCGTTCCAGTCGCGCCTCTTCTATGGCTTCGTGAACGAGATCAACAAGCTCCGAACGGTCGGTAGACTCCGAAGCATCAACACCGTACTCGTCAGCGAGATGCTCAAGCTCAACCCGCCGCAGCCCCTCCAGACGTTCCCGGGTCATCTGCACCCCCTCAGTATGCATTGTGATGGTAGGAACCACGTAAACTTATGTCAAGCAGCGGAGCCGCTCCAGGCAGGAACCGTGCTCACCAGGAACCTCAGGGGCGCCCGGAGCTTGCCGAGCGAACGCGGCGAGCGCGCTTGCAGACAACGTCTCCAAAGCCGAGCGGTTTGGCAAGGCGGTCCATCGGGCGCTTGAGCCACTGTGGGACCACGCCCTGGGCGAGGCCGCCCCATGTCTTCTCGAGCTCGGTACGGAATCCCCCCGCCCGGAGAAGCTTGTCCAAACCATGCCGCGAAAAGAGATTCAGATGGTCTGCAATCGCGCTCCGCCATCCGGAGCCGAACAGGCGTGCCTGGAGGCCCGCGGTATTCGGCGTTACCACGACGACGCGTCCTCCCGGTTTGGTTACCCGCCGGACCTCGCTCAGAAGAGCCGGCGGATCCGGAACATGTTCGATTACGTGGGAGAAATGCACGAGGTCGAAATGCTCGTCCGGAAAAGCGATCTGCTCGAGCGTCCCGAGCTCGATTCGGACTCCACGCCGGCTCCTGCCGAACTCCGCCGCCGCCGCACAGATCTCGGTTCCAACCGCCTCCCAGCCTCGCCGGCCCATCTCCTCCACCAACATTCCCGTTGCACATCCGACATCGAGAAACCGCCCACCCGGGAGAAAGGTCTCTTCCAGCTCGTGAAACCGAACGTCGTACAGCCCCCGCATCATTAGCTCGAAGAAGCGGGCATCATTCTCCAGCTCATAGGAGAAATACGTTTCTTGGTACCGCCGGCGGAGATCGTCGAAAACCGGCTGTGGATTCTGGTAGATGTGGCCACATCGTCGACATCGGACAAAACCAAATGCCCCGCAATTCCAGTAGGGTTGTGCCTTTTCGGTACCGCACACGCAACAGCAGACCCACCGATGCCGCTCCCGGCTGTCCGGCTCCATCGAAAAGGTCTTCACTT